>JAABUQ010001238.1_pt1 | contig 56140 bp, 61 predicted proteins | sample 5560001 | NCBI WGS metagenome assembly JAABUQ01 (sample SAMN10711888, study PRJNA513371) | rock metagenome | isolation source: Antarctica rocks | place: Antarctica: Victoria Land, Finger Mt nord | collected 2015-12-18
GCAAGGTCAAGATCGTCGACGGCGGTGACACGCGGATGCTGCCGGCGCAGCTGATCGAGGCGTCGGTCTTCGCTGAAGAAAACGAGCGGATGAAAGCGGACGGTAAGAAGCCGGCCGAAGGCAAGCCGGTTCTCTTGGGTGTCACCAAAGCGTCGCTTGCCACCGAGTCGTTCCTTTCGGCGGCGAGCTTCCAAGAGACGACGCGCGTTCTCACCGATGCTGCGATCAAGGGCAAGCACGATCCGCTGCTCGGCCTCAAGGAGAACGTCATCATCGGCAAGCTGATTCCCGCTGGGACCGGGATGTCGCGCTATCGCAACATCGCAATCGAACCCGAAGGACAGGACCTCGACGAGGAAGGCCGTCCGCGCAGCGTCTTCCTCGACGCCGAGTTCGAGCCCGAAGAAGAAACCGCGGCCTATGGCGGCTCAAAGCTCGTCAGCGGTTTCCAAGACCGCCGTCCCCCGCTGGAACAAACGGTGCATTACGAAGGCGACTACGAGGGCGACCTGGCGGTTGTGGCGCCGCCGAAAACGACGCAGTATCGTCCCAAGGGCATCAACCCCGAAGACCTGTAAGGCGTCAGCGGCGCCTACGGTTTGGACGATGCCGTCGGCGTCGGTGAAGCACTCGCTCTCGCTTGCGCCGGTTCTTGGGCGCTCGCGAGAGCGACGGCGATCTCGTTGTCCATCTGATTGCTTGTCAGTGCGCCGTGGGCGACGCACGTGATGTGGCCGGCGCGGTCGAGAAAGACGTGCGTCGGAAACCCGTTACCGCCCAAGCCTTTGAAGACGATGCCGCGGCTGTCGAGGCCGACGGGATAGTCGATGTGGTACTTTGCGACGAAGGCGCGCACGGGTTCTTGGGTCTCCTTCACGTCGACGCCGACGATCTTCAGTCCCGCATGGCGGTAGCGGGCGCCGAAGGCGACGATGCCGGGAGCTTCTTCGTTGCACGGCGGGCACCAGGTGGTGAAGAAGTTCAACCACACGGGCGATCCGATGAACGAAGAGAGCGCCAGACGCTCTCCGTGGTCGCCGCCCAGCAGCAAGAGCGAGAAATCGACGCGCGGATCGCCCTTGGGATGCGCGCACCAGTCACCAGTCCGCGCACCCGCGGCGCCGGCGGGACCGCACGTAACCATCTCCCCGCCGACTAGTCCGGCCGCCAGGGCACGCATGAATTCGAGTCGCCGAACGACTCCGCTCGGGTGCGTTAGCTCGGTGACGTTTCTCACTCTAGGAAGGATAGGTCGGCGTGATCGTACTGCCCGGGCCGTAACCGCCGCCGCCATGCGCGCGTGCCGCGGCTAATTGCTCTTCGATCGGCCACCTGCTGAACGCGAAGATCAGCAAAACGATGAAGTTGAATACCGGAATCAGCATGAGAAGCGACAGTGCGCCCGAGTACCCCGCCTTCGCCGCGATCCGCCAATTGATGACGAGGATCAAAACGAAGATCGCGATCCAGACAAAAAAGAAGCCGCCGAACAAGCCGGCGATTGCCGTCGCGGCAGCCGCCGAACTCCTATGATCCAAAGTTAAAACCTCCGTCATTTGTAACCGTAGGTTCGAAGTCTTCGCATTATCCGCGTATCGTGCTCGACCGTCAAGCAGCCAGGCGTTTTTGCGGGTGGTTTCCGAGCGGCGTCGTTGAACAAGACCGCATGAGCGACGAACGCAAATCGCAGAAAACCGAGTTGCCCGAGGAAGCGAGCCGGCGGGGCCTGGAGAGTCTGCACGACGGTAAGCCGCATCCGACCGAAGGCGACGTCCTGCCCGCGCACGATGCACATGGGCAGGACGCTTCGCCCGGCGAGGCGCATCGCGCCGGACCGCTGCCCAACCAGAAGAAGTAGCCGCACCCCCCAGGCGCGTCAGCGTTAGGTCGGCGCCAGCCTACCGAGCGTCGTCGTGGCTGGCGGCATGAACGGCGCGTCGGCATACTGCTCGTCGCACGTCTCGTCGCCTCGGCGCGGCACGCCCGCGCGATCCAATGCGAGCGTCAGCACGGCGCAGACGGCGAGGTTGACGATCAGCGCATCGAGGCCGATGTATGGGGCGAACGTCGTACCCCCGACATGCAGCGGGAACGCCGGTTTCACGCCGATCGAGAAGGAGAGCGCGGTACCACCCGCCATTCCGACCAACCATCCCCACAACAGCGCAGCGTGGTGGAAAAGGCGCCGGTGCAGGCCGAGCGCGATCGCGGGCAGCGTCTGCAGAATCCAGATGCCTCCGAGCAACTGCAGGTTGATCGCGTATTGTTGCGGGACCGCGATGATAAACACGAGGGCGCCGAACTTGACGACGAGCGACGCAATTTTAGCGACCTGCGCTTGGCGCGCGTCGCCGGCGCTGCGATCGAGATACGCCTTGTAGATGTTGCGCGTCCACAGGTTGGCGGCGGCGATCGACATGATCGCGGCGGGGACCAGTGCGCCGATCGCAATCGCGGCGAACGCAAAACCGGTAAACCATGACGGGAACACCGCTTTCAAAAGGGCGGGCACGGCGTCCGTCGGTGAGTGCACGCGTACGTGCGCGGCGACCGCCATGAACCCGAGCAGCGCGATCGCGCCGAGCAGCAACGAATAGAGCGGCAACAGCGCGGCGTTGCGGCGGATGACTTCGGCCCGCGCTGAACTAAGGATGCCAGTAATGGAATGCGGATACATCAGCAGGGCAAACGCAGACCCGAGTGCGAGGGTCGCGTACGTCCAATATCCGCTGGGCGCTAAAATAACGCTGCCGCGGGGCGCACTTGGGCCGGCTGACACCATGGCGGCGAAATGCCGAGAAGCGGCCGCGAAGATCGCCCCGACGCCGCCCAGGCGAATGGGGATCGCGATGACCGCGACGATCACGACGACGTAGATCATCGCGTCTTTCACGAACGCGATCAGTGCGGGTGCGCGCAAACCGGACGTGTACGTGTAGGCTGCCAGGATCACAAACGCGACGATCAACGGTAACTCGCGATCGAACCCGCTCCCCGTTACGCCCAGAGCCGTGATAACGGCTTGCATGCCGACGAGTTGCAATGCGATGTACGGTAGCGTCGCTAAAATGCCGGTCAGCGCGACCGCAAGCGCGAGCAGATCCGAACCGTAACGCCCGCGAACGAAATCGGCCGGCGTAACCCAATCGTGGCGCCGGCAAACGTTCCACAAGCGCGGCATCAACACGAACGCAATAGGATAGACGAAGATCGTGTAGGGAACCGCAAAAAAGCCCATCGCGCCCTGTCCGTACAGCGCGGCCGGCACCGCGATGAACGTGTACGCCGTGTAGAGGTCGCCACCGAGCAAAAACCAGGTGACGAGGACGCCGAAGCGTCGGCCGCCCAGTCCCCATTCCTCTAAGCTGCCCAAATGGCCGCGTCGCCAGCGCGCTGCATAGAACCCAAGCGCCGTCACGATCGCGAAGAAAACGACGAACACCGCAAGCGCGACGGGATCGAGCATCCCTTAGCGCGTCCGCGCGGCGACGACGGCCGTCAGCCCGGCGCTGAGGACCAGCCAGGCGAACTGATACCAGTAAAAGAACGGCATGCCGCCAAGCGTGGGCGTCGCGCGCGCGTACGCCGCGGGAAAGAGCAGCGCCGCGAACGGCAGCACGAGCAGCGCCAACCACCAACGGGAGCGGCGCCGCGGCTTCATCCCCGGGGCCGCGACCTCGGACGGGAAGCGATCGCTACGTCGACGTTCCGGATGACGCGCAGGCTTGCGTGCTCAGGCCGAGCCTGGGGAAAAGACGCGCCTCATTCGGCACGTAGATGATGGCGTTCCCGTCCTGGTTCGCGAGAATGTTGTCGACCTGCGCGGGCGTAGCAAGCCCGTCTCGTACGAAAATGCGCCGCACGTACGGGCGTCCGGCCGCAGGCTCGTGCGCACGCGTGCGCGTTCCGAAGAATCGGCCGCCGTCGGCGGTCGTGTAGAGAAAACCGATCGTATCGCCCGGCGGCGCGATGACCCGGTCGATGCGCGTCACCGTATCGCCCGCGGTGGAGGGAACTCGCCCGCCACGAATCTCTCGCGCCGGACGTTGCTGATGCATGCCGCCGGCGAGATACGAGTCCAAACAATGCCCTTGTCCCGAAGAGACCAGGGCCGCGACCAAGATTGCCGTGAGCATGCCGAGCGGCTCCTATGCAAGCACATGTTTGACCGGTCCTTTCGGCGGCGGTTAGCGGCGTTCCGGTCATGTCATCCGTGCGGCAGGCGTCTTTGCCACCGAACCGTAAGCGCCGCGGTAACATGTGGGCGCCGGCGCTGTTCTGCTCGCTCGGGCTGTTGGTCGTTCCGCTGGCGGCCGCAGCGGCCTTGCCGTCCGATCCCGGCATTTCACTGACCAACAACTCGCTTACCGTGCTCGAGGCGAGTGGCCGCATCGTTTCGACCGCGACGGTCTGTCCGGGTTATACGTTTTCGCAACTCGGCACGACCGGTCCCAAACTGTCACCCAATCGCCATTGGATTCTCGTGGACGTCCTGGGCCCATACGAGCCGGGTAACGTCGGCCGTAATCACGCGCTCGTGCAAGTTGCGACGGGGCGAACCGTTATTTCGCCCAATTTCAAAGCATATCTCGGCGTTCCGGGAACGCTGCAGCCGTTATCGTGGGTAAGCGGCGAGCGCGCTATGTTGCGTTACACCGACGGTACGACTGCGGTCGTGCACGATCCGCCCCGGCATCCGATTCCCCGCGAGCAGTGCGGGCCGCGGACCCCCGTGTGATGTCAGCGGCAGCAGGCGCAGACGGCGCGGCGCCTTAGGCGCGTCGTGCGGCGCACGAGCGTCCGCGAACGTCGGGCGACGAGGCGGCGGCCGATGCGCCAAAGACGAACGTGGCGGCGCCGCGACCGAACGCTCAAGCGGGGATCAAGCGAGAACAATGCAGGACGTGCTCCTCAACACTTGGATTCGCTCGCTGCGCAGCGATCCTTATCAATGAGAAGAAACCTTTGCAGAAGGTGACAGCCTCTTGACGGCAAGCCCGACCCCGCTAAGGCTCAAACTGGACGAGCGGCGCTGCGGGGTGCGGGCCGGATATGGCGAAGCGACGAGCATGGAAATCGTCGAAGAAGTGTTGCGCCTCCCTTCGCCAGCGCCAAAGCCGCAGTCGCTCGCGTTCGACGGCGAACTGCTCTGGATGGGGTCGCGCGAGACGCGTCACATCTATGCGCTCGATCCCAACACCTGGACGGTGCGCGAGGAAGCACCGGCACCCGGCACGCCGTGGGGCATGACGGTCGTCGGCGATGAACTACGCGTGCTATGCGGCGAGAGCGCCGATGATACGCGTATCGTGCGCCGCTTCATTCCGGGCCACGGGTTCAAGGCCAACGATGTGCTGCACGTTCCCGACGACACGGGTTCGCAGCTTTCCTACGACGGGGACCGGCTCTACGTCAGTCAATTCTATAATCGTAAGATCATCTCGCTCGACGACCGCGGCACGGTCGGAACGACCGTTGCGCTCGACCACGACGTCTGCGGTCAGGTCGTCGTGGGGGGGTGCTTTTACTGCGTGACGACCGACGACGAGAATACGAACGACTACTGGTTGACGCGCGTCGACGCGCGCAACGGCAAGCCGGAGATGAGCGATCTGTATCGCATTCCGTTCGCAGCGCGGGCGCTGGCGTATGACGGCGAACGCTTCTGGACCAATCACCGTGAGGCCGACGAGATCGTCGCTTTCAAAGCCGATCTGTAAACGCCGCAGTTAGCTGCCTGCCCCGGTGAAGGTTTGATACAGATAGATCGCGGCCGCTACGATGACGATCGCCGTCACACTCCAGCCGGCGCCCGCGAGCCATGGGCCGATCCGATGCTCCTCGGTCATGACGCGGCGGTCGCGTGCCAGCAACATCATCAGCGCAAGGGTGAACGGCGTCGCGATGCCCCCCGCGATGCCGCTGAAGAACAGTAATTTGATCGGGGGCGCGCCGAACAACGCCACGATCGCGCCGATCAACAGCGAGGCGACGAGCGTCGTATAGAATCCCCCGGCCCGAGAAAAATCGGCATCGAGGCTGCCGCGCCAACGGAACGCTCCCGACATCACGTACGCGCTCGTTCCGGCGAGCACCGGAATCGCAATCAGCGCCGAACCGAGCAATCCGAGTCCGAACAGCAAGCCTGCGTAGCGACCGGCGATCGGCGCGAGTGCGGCGGCTGCGTCCTGTGCGGTTTGCACCGTTTTATGGTGAACGCCGAGGGTCGCCCCGGTCGCGACGACGATGAACCAGAACGTCAGGCCGGCGAGCACGATACCAATGGCTGCTTCGGCCTGCACGAGCCCGAGGCGCCGCAACGGGACGCGCTGCTGGCTGACTTCAACCGTTTCCCACACGTAGGCATAACTCGTCAGCGTCGTACCGAGCAGGGCGATCGCGCCCGAAACATACGCCGTACGCAATTCGAAGTGTGGAATGACGGAACCGCGCAACACGTCGAGCCAGTTGGGGTGGGCAAGAAACGCTGCGATGACGTAGGCGAAGAAGATGAAAGCGAGATACTTCAGCACTCGCGCTATTGCATCGTAATGCGCGAAGACGAGGGCAGCGGCGGTGATCAGCGCGAGCGGCACCACGAACCAACGGTAATCGATGCCGGTCATCACTTGCAGTGCGGCTCCGCCCCCTTCCAGGTCGGCGGCGAGGGTCAGCAGGTTGACCGCGAGGACGGCAAAGAGCGCGAGAAGCGCGAGCGGTCGTCCATACCGAGCGCGGATCGCGTTCTCGAGTCCACGTTTACTGACGGCGCCCAGGCGCGCGGCGACGGTTTGCACGACGGCGAGCATCGGGATGACCAGCAGCACGAGCCAAGCCAGGCCGTACGTCGTTGAGGCGCCGACGATTGCCAACGTCGCGACCGTCGTGGGATCATTGTCCGACGCACCGGAAATGACGCCCGGACCAAGCGACGTAATGACAACTCTGGCGCGGCGTAAAAGTTGTGATGATCGCACGCCTACGTTAACCGTCCCAGCCTTGGGCTCGGGCGTGGGCGATCATTTCACGCATGCGCGGATGGTTTCCGCGCACCGTTTGTTCCCAGTCCTCGAAGCGCGGCACCCGCCCGCCGGTAAGAAAGACGAAATAGTAAACCGACACCGGTCCTAAGAACGCGAAGCGTGTGTGAAGATCGGCCGCCAACGCATCGTAATCCGCAAACGACGCCATATAGCGGTCGAAACCACCGTATTCCCGATCGAGCATCAACAGGGTGCGAGCGTTGGCGATCGTAGCGTCAACCTTTTTGCGCGTGCGCACGATCGCGCGATCGACGACGATGCGTTCGGCGTCCGCCTCATCGAACGCTGCGACACGTGTAACATCGAAGTCCTCGAAAAGCCGCAGGTACGCAGCCCATTTCGACTCGATCATCTTCCACGACAGCCCGGCCTGAAAGACGGCGCGTGACATCACGGCAAGATAATCACCGAGGGCCGGCCGCTCGATTCGTTCGGGGATTGCCATCAGTGCGATAGTTCGTGGACTCGGTGCTCGATGGTGGCGACCAGTTCGGAACGCGCGCGGTTCGCTGCGGCGTATTGCGGCGACCCGATGCGAATCGTCACCGCTTGGCGCACGGCCCGCTTTTCGCCGTAAGCCAGGCCGACGGGAAACACCGGAACGCGCGTATCGCCGCGCGTCGCGCGGGCTGCGATGGCCGCAAAGCCGGGCCGAAACGGGAGAAACGCCGTGCCGTCGGCTTTCGGCGAACCCCTTGGGTCAACCGTGGGATACGCTTCGGGAAAGACGACCAGTACTTCGCCACGCTGCAGCAACGCGTTCGCGCGGGTCAACGCGGCCCGTGCATACCCGCGAACCTGCGCGCCGGCCGCGGACCCTGCGACATTTTCGCTGCGCAACGTGACGGGCCACTCCGCGAGATCGCACGCCAACTCCATTGCGAGACGCTGCAGCGGTCCGCTCGTCCAGTCGAGCGCGACGAAGAAATGGAGCGTGCGCGGCAGTCCAACGAGCAGCGCCGCGCCGTCGTAGAGATGATGGTAATGGCGCGACGCCAGAATCGCGGCTCCATGGGTCGGGAGCCGGTCAGCACCTTCGACGCGCACGGACAGGTCGCGCGCTGCATAGTATTCGGCTATTGCGCGCGGGCCGAGGGCGAAGATGCTCACGCCGCAACGGCGATGGCGCGGGCCGGTCTGCGCAGCGCGAGCGCCGCGGGCACGAGACTAACGACGAATGCCGCAAGTGCAGCGAGCCACAGCCCGACCGATACGCCGAGCGTCATCGCCCATACGACGTTGACGGCGTAGAGCGCGAACGGGAACCAGCCGAACGCGACCGGTTTCAACTCCCAGAAGCGCTGCGCCGGCAACGCGCCCCACGCAACGCGCGTGAGGGCCATGAATGCAAGGCCGGTACCGAACCAGCCGGCGAGGTTGCGCAGCGGCATTCCAAAATACGCGCCGTGTTCTTTCCAGACCCAAAAGTGCATGACGGTCATCTTGTCGCTCGCCATCGCGGGATCGAGCACGAGGTCCCACGCCGTCAGTAACCACGCGCCAAGCACGACCGCGAACACGGCCCGCTTGCGGCCAGCCGCATCGCCGACGATCGTGCGCGCCAGCAGAAACGATGCAAAGCCCATGTAGAACCACGACAGCGGGACGGTGTACGGCACGCGACCGGCGAGCTTGAGCCCGAGAAAACCCAGATACTGATAACCGCCGAACGGCCAACCTGTTTTTGTGCCCGTCAATTCGGCCGCCGCCGACACGAGCGTTGCAGCGAGAAAGAAAACGAGCGTTCGGCGCGCACCCACGCGGGCGCAGCCGTAGGCGAACATGGCCAGCGCCCCCGTCTGGATGTCGACCGCCCCGGTATTGACCAGCGCCCAATTATAGAATGCAAGCGCGTACGGATTGTTCGCAAATTGAGCGACGTTGGGTACCGCGGACAGCAGCCCGAACATGCCCAGACCCAGCGCCAGCACGTGCGCGATCAGAAAGACGACGGCGCATCGAAAGGCAATCACGCCGGCCGGCATTCGGCGACGAGCTTGCGGCCACGCCACGTCGGCTCGCGCTCAAACGTCGCGCTTACGATGCGAACGAGCGCCGGCAGATCGCAAAGGGGTGAGAGCCAGTACGTGAACGGAACGCGGGCGTATGCGCGCCGAGTGCCCCATAAGACGCCCAGTCGCGCGAGACTCAGGATGAGGTTGACGCGGAAGAAGAACGTATCGGTGCGCGCGCGTTTGGCGGCCACGGCGGCCACCAAGATGAGCGGCAATGCCTGGACGAGCGCGATCTCGGCGAACGCGACCGCCAGCCGGAGGCGCGACGTCGTCGCATCCCATAAGGCGAGCGAGCGCGGCCAATTCGCCCAACATTCGGCGCTGGATGCGTACATCGCGACGCGCGCCAGCCGGCCGCCCTCGAAGAAGCCGACCTGCGCGCCGCCCGCGACGAGCGTTCGCGCGACCGTATAATCATCGCAGCGCGACGTTTTGGCTGCCGCGAAGGCGCGCGAGCGAACGAGCAGTTCGCGGCGTGCGAAAAAGCACTGACCGTTGGCCTGCGCTTCACGCGGCGTGCGCGCGACGTTGCCGGGCAGCCCGTAGCGGTAGACGAGCGTCGTGAGCAGCGCCGGATGCACGACCGCTTCGTGCCGATCGGAAAGTTCGAACAGCGGCGCCGCGCTGAACGCATCGCAATATGCGTGCGCGGCATGCGCGAGCAACGACGACACGAGATGCGGCTGCGCGCGAACGTCGGCATCGAGACACAGAATCCAGGTCGCATGCGGATCGGTCGCGGCGAGTCCGGCCGCCAGTCCCCAGGCCTTGCCGTTCCAGCCCGCGCCGACCGGCGCCGCATCGATGAGCTGCACGCGTGCATCACGCGTTGCGTAACGTTGCGTGAGCGCCTGACTGCCGTCGCTCGAGCCGCCGTCAACAACGAGGATTTGCACGAGTCCCCGGCCTTGCGCGATCAGGCCTTCCAGGCAGTCGCCCAGGCGCGCGCGTTCGTTGAGTACCGGCACGATCGCTGCGACGGCGCCCGCTGGCGGCCGCAGTTCTTCGGTTACGACGATCGGGTCGCCGGCGCTCGTGGCGAACATGCGCGCGAGGACGCGCGCGCCAAGCAATCCCTGCGCGGCGGCGAATGCATCACCTGTGAACATCACGGCGCCCTCGCCTTCCGTCTTGTATGATTCGCTCCTGTTGACGCATGGACGGCGGACGTCGCGCTCGTATCTTTTGCTTCACGGGCTCACGGCAAGTCCGCGGCAATTCGAAACGTTCGGGCGCTTGCTCTTCGCCAGCGGCTCAAACGTATCGATCCCGCGCTTCCCTCGTCACGGTTACGCCGATCGCCTGACAACCGAACTTCGACATCTGACGGCGGGCGAGTTGCGAACGTTTGCAAGCGACGCGCTGGCGGGCGCAAGGGAACTCGGAGACGACGTGGTCGTCGTCGGTTTCTCGACGGGCGGACTGTTGAGTGCGTGGCTGGCGCACCATGAGAGCGTTGCGCGCGGTGTCAGCATCGCCCCGCTGCTGGGCGTTGCCTGGTTGCCGCGCCCGTTGACGGGCATCGCCGCACGCATTGCGTTGCGAGCACCCAACCGATTTGTGTGGTGGGATCCGATTCTACGTGAGCAGTTGGGGCCGGCGCACGGCTATCCACGTTTCGCGACGCACGCGGTCGCCGAAGCCGTTACGTTGGCGCGTGACCTGCTTTTCGATGCAAAGCATACGGCGCCGCGCACGCAGGATCTCCGAATCGTGCTCAATGCACGCGAGACGACGGTCGATAACGCAGCGGCGCGCCGGCTGGCCGCGCTGTGGTCTGGGACCCGTGCCCAGGTGAGCGTGCGTCATCTGCGTGGCTTGCCGCTCTCACACGACATCATCGAACCGCTGCGGCGCGGAAGTTTGGCCGCGCACGTGTATCCGACGTTGCTCGACGTCGTTGCTTCGTAACGACGAACGTTCCGGTCCGGCGCGCGATCATGCGGACGCCGCCGACCGCTTTGAAGCCGTGCGAGAACGCGAGGGCGACCGCATCAGCGTTCCGGGTCGATCGCGTTTCTTGACCCACGGCCGGCGCGTTGCCCTCACGGTGGTGCTGCTGCACGGCTTTACGACGTGCCCCGAGCAATGGGTGCTTTTTGCCACCGAACTCTACGAGCGCGGTGCAAACGTCGTCATCCCGCGTTTTCCCGGACACGGATACCTGGACCGGCGAACCCATGCAATTGCCGCCGTCAGCGCGGGCGCTCTGGTCGCGCGCGCGCATGAGGCCGTCGATATCGCACGTGGTGCGGGCGAGCGTGTCGTCGTCGCCGGGTTGTCGCTCGGCGCGACGGTTGCTATCGCGCTCGGCCTCGAACGCGGCGACATCGCGCGCACCGTCGGCATCGTCCCGCTGTTTGGTCTGCGCCATCTCGGGCGGCGCGCCAATGCCGTGCTGGCCCGTTTGCTCGAAGCGCTTCCCAATGCGTTCTTACCGTGGGATCCGACGGGCGGCGCGGGACAGATTCCGGCGTACGGATATGCGCGCTTTCCCACGCGCCTGCTCGCACAATGTCTGCGTCTCGCGGACACCGTGGAGCGTCGCGCCGACGACGGCGACGTTCCGGCCGGCACGATTGCGCTGCTGCTCAACGCTCACGAACCGGCTTGTAACAATGCGCTCACGACCGCACTTGCAAGGCGCTGGAATACGCTCTTCCCGGCAGCGTCGACCGTAACGGTCTTGGCCGATCTGCCGGCCAATCACGATATCATCGACCCGACGAACAGTAACGCGCGGATCGACCTCGTCTATCCGTGTCTGCGCGATCTGATCGCGAAGCCGTGAGTCGCTTTAGAAGTGTTCGCCCGGTTCGGCCCGCTCGGAGTCGCGCTTATCGTCGGCGTTCGGGTCGAGCGAGGAATCGCCGTACACGACCATGCCGGGAACGATGCCGGCTACTTCAGCTTCGGGACGGGTGAGCGCGGGCTCGTCATCGGCTTGCGTGTGCAATTCACCGGGTGCTTCGCCGTCGGCTTCCGGGCGTTTTGCGTCGTCGCGCGGGTTCATGCGGGGGCCACCATGCGCAGCGCGGACAGCGCCTCGGGGAGTGAAGCGCACACGCGCATCTTTTCACCGAATTGCGTGATGTCGAAGATACGGCGCACTTGCGTGCCGGGCGGAACGACGATCGAGAAGCGGTCGCGCAACCGCTTCGCCAAACGCGCGAGCGCGCACAGTCCGCTGCTGTCGATATATCGGCAATCGGCGAGAGAGATGACGAAGCGTGGAACGTCGGCCGCCGCTTCGCCGAGATACCGTTCGAAGACGGGCGCGTTGGCTAAGTCGATTTCGCTACCGACGGTCGCGACGCGGACGCCGTCGACCGTTTCGAGGTGGATGAGCGTGTCGTACACGGGGGCTCCTGACGGAACGTGAACGGGGAGGATGCGCGGGGGAGCGCAGTGTGTTGTCCCCACCAGCATTATCGCTCAACCGCGGCGACCGCGCATCCGCAAAAGAAAGGGCGAACGCCGCAGCGTCCGCCCTTGGAACGAGGCTATGTACGTAGGACTATGCGCGGGGGCGCCGCTTAGCGGACTACCGTTCCCCTGCGACCGGTGAAGGCGCGAATGATGAACAGAAGAATGACCGCGCCGATGAAGGCGACCAGAATCGACCATATGTTGATACCGGTGGCGCCCATATGGCCGAACGCGTTGAAGACCCAGCCGCCGATCAAAGCGCCGACAACGCCGACGATGAGATCACCGATAATACCGCCGGGGCCTTCGCCGGGAACGACCATCTTCGCGAGCGCGCCCGCGATGATGCCAACGATGATCCACGCAAGGATGCCCATATAAAGTTCCTTCGACCTCTACCACTTCCGAGTTGTGGCGCCCATAGTCGGCCGTGCTTGCCGCTGCGCTTCGTCGCCGCGGAAGCAGCCGGCGACGCTAGAGTACTTCGGTTCTTCCTCACCGCTCGCCCCGTTAAACTTGCTTGCCTTTCAGCACGAGGCCCGGGTGCCGAGCAGTGTCCCGGCCTCCCTCACGACGTCGTCAACCGTGATGGCCAGTAAGCCCGCGTCGGGGATGTCCCCGTGCGGGTCGCCGACGGAGCCCGACCACACAACGCGGTGCTCTTGCCGCGGGGGCGGTCCCCACGTTTGTGGGGGGGTGGGGCCGAACAGCACGACCGACGGGGTGCGGTAGGCGCTAGCGAAGTGCGCGATGCCGGTGTCGCCCGAGATGACGCAGCGTGCTTCGGCCACCAACGCCGCCAGTTCGGGCAACGATGTTTCGCCGGCGAGGTCAACGACGCTGTCCGTTGCGGCGAGGGTGGCGATCTGCCGGCAGAGGGCGCGTTCGGCAGCCGATCCCGTCAGCAGTACCGGGCCGCTCGGGGCCAGGGCGCGGGCGACCGCCGCCCAGCGCGCGGCGGGCCAGCGCCGGGCCGGGCTGGCCGCGCCGGGATGCATGATGACGGCTCCGCCGGGAAAACACGACGTATCGACGCCGGGCCGTGCGATCCAAAGCGCGTCGGGATCGGCTTCGATGCCGGCGTGAGCGAGCAGGCGACACCAACGCACGCGTTCGTGCTCGCCGCTATCCCAGCGCGGGCCGTCGGCGCTTTGCGAGATGTCGGGATGCGCGAACGCGATCAGTCGCCGGGGTTTTGCGGCCAAGAGGATGCGGTGGCTCTGCGGGCCGCTGCCGTGCAGGTTGACCGCGACGTCGACCGCTGCCAGGTCGTGCGGCAGCGACTCGAGCGCAGCGACGTCGACGAGCGCGTCGAAGGCGCCGTCGAGCAACGACACCAGCGGGTGCAGCGGGCGCGGCAGCGCGAGGATGCGACGGTGGCGCGCAAAAGCGCGCGCGAGGGCGCGGTAGGCCGGGACGCCGCACAGGAAATCTCCCAGACCCAGCGCTCGCAATGCGAGGAGCGTGGGAGTTTCCGCTACGGCGGCACCGCCCGGGCGTTCAGGCCGTATGGCTGACCGTCTCGGGCGTGCGCGCCAGGGCGCGGTAGACTTTGACGGTTTCGGCCGCGATGCGATCCCAGGTGAAGCGCTCGTGCGCACGTCGTCGCCCCGCAGCCCCCAGGCGCAGCCGCAGCGCGCGATCGGCGAACAGCTCACGCAGCGCCGCGGCGATCGCGCCGGGTTCTTTGGGCGCGACGTGCAGGCCGGTGAAGCGATCGATCACGGTGTCGTTCTGGCCGCCGACAGCGGTCGCGATGACGGGCACGCCGGCCGCCATCGCTTCGAGCGGGACGATACCGAACGGCTCATACCAAGCTGCGCAGACGACGGCGTCGGCCGCTCGCAACAAGCGCGGCACGTCGTCGCGTTCGACGCGGCCCAGAAACGTCACCCGATCCGCGACGCCGCAGGCCCGCGCGTGCTGCGCGAGACGTTGCGCTTCGGCATCGCGTGCAAGCTCCGCGGGCGCCGGACCGCCGGCGACGATCAATTCGGCCTCGGGCACCTCACGCAGCGCCGCGATCACATCGTCGACACCTTTGCGAGCCACGAGGCGGCTGAGTGTGACGATGCGGAACGTGCGTCGCCGTTCGAGGGACAGCGCGTCGCGGCAAGACGCGAAGAACGCGGCGTCAACGCCGCACGGGACGATGCGCAGACGGCGCGGATCGGCGCCGAGCCGGCACAATTCGAACATCTCGCTGCTCGAGGTCGCGACGACCCAGTCGACCGACCGCATGATGCGCGTCTCCTCGGCAAGCCGTTCGCGCGGACTCGTATCGGAAGCGCCTTGCATGCGGCGCTTCTCGCTGCCGAGCGCATGAAAGGTCTGCACGACGGGAATTCCCAGCGGCTTGCACGCCGCGAGCGCCGCCCGGCCCGACATCCAGAAATGTCCGTGAACGACGTCGGGAGGCGTCTCGACGAAGGCGCGCTGCAATCCGGCTGCCAGTGCGTCCATGTACGGCAGCAACTCGTCCTTAGCAATCGTACGCGCCGGTCCGGCGTCGACGTGCACGACGGTGACGTCCGACGGCATGGTGACGGCGTGCGGCAAGCGGTGGTCGTCGCGGCGCGTATAGACGGCCACGCGGCATCCCGCTCGCACGAGCGCTGCCGACAACTCGGCGACGTGGACGTTCTGACCGCCCGCATCGACGCCGCCGAGCACGGCGAGTGGACTTGCGTGTTCGGACACCATCGCAATGTTCACGCCGGCAGCTCCTCGCGTTGGTAGCCGAGCCCAAGGCCGGCAGGCGTGAGCGTAGCGAGTGCCGCGAGCACGTCGTCGACGCCGACACAGCCGGTGCAGGGCTGCGCCGGAAACGGACAGCGACGGGCGCGGCATCCCGCACAGCCGATCGTCTGGTCGCCGAGAACGACGTATGGAACGTGCCACGGCGTGAAACGGGCGAACGGAATGGTGGGCGGAAAAATCGTAACGACCGGCGTGCCGACGGCACCCGCAACATGGATTCCCGACGTGTTGCCGACGACGAGCGCTCGCGCATCGCGGATCACCGCCGCAAAGTGCGCGTACGTCGTCGTGCCGCAGAGATTGAGCGCCCCCGAGTCGCCGGCCACCGTGTGTGCCAGTTCTCTTTCGTCGGCATTGCCGACGACGATCACCGCAGTGCCATCGCTGCGCAGCCTTCCGACGAGCGCACGGAATTTGCCGGGATCCCAAGCCCGTGCCGGTACGCTGGCGCCGGGCTGCACGGCGACGTAATGCGAAGGCAGACGGCGATCGCGCGCCGGTAAGTTGCGGTAGCGCAGTAGCCCGTCGTCGTCGGGCGGTAACCGGTAGCCGGCGGCCGCAACCAATTCGAGCGCTCGTTCGACTTCATGGATGTCGTCGCTCACGGTGACGCGCAGATCGAGAAGCGAGCCGGGATAGTCGACGCTGATGGCAGCAATGCGTCCGATGCCGGCGAGCCGCAGCAACAACGCCGTCGGCAACGGGCTTTGATGAAACGACGTAAAGATGAGTGCTTCGTCGGCGCAAACGGCGGCATAGCGCGCGACATCGTCCGCGACGCGCGCGGCGTCGATTGGCTGCGGCGTACCTTCGATCCAATCGGCGCGTACGATCAGCACGTCGGCGACGCCGGGCAGTAAGCGCGCCGCGCCTTCGCCCGAGGGCCCGCACGCCAACGTGACGCGCCCGTGCGCCGCCAAGGCGCGCAGCGCCGGACCGACGAGGGTCACGTCGCCGTTGTTGTCTTGCCGCACGGCCAGAACCCGTTTCATGCGCGGCCGTCCAAAATGCAAGTCACCGCTTCATCCAAGTCGCGCGCAACGACTTGTGACTGCGCGATTTCGACGGGCAAGGTGAGCGGCGTCGGAACGAGGATGGCGCGTGCGCCGGCCGCGGCCGCCGCTTCAACGTCCGTGCCGATGTCGCCGACCACGACGCAGTCGCGCGGTTCGCAACCAAGGTTCGCGGCTGTCGCGAGAATCAAACCCGGCTGCGGCTTACGGCACGCACAACCCGCGCTCGGGGGATGCGTGCACGTTTCGATCGTCGCGAATTTTCCGCACAATTCGGTGACGCGCGCGTGCAGGGTGGACAGTTCGTGCGGCGCGAGCCGCCCTTCGCCGACGGCCGGCTGATTGGTCACAATGCCGACGGCGATGCCGGCGTCGCGCAGCCGATCGAGCGCCGCGCGCGCTCCGGGCATGAGCCGCAAGCGCGCCGGATCGCACAAGCCCGGTTCGTCCATGACGAGCGTTCCGTCGCGATCGAACAGGACGGCACAGGGCAGCCGGTGCGATCGTTGCAGCGCTTGCGCAATGCGTGCGCGGCCGCGCGCGCGATGGTATACCGCGGCGAACGGGATCGCCGCGCTCGTGACGAGCATCGTCGCGATCTCGCGTGCATCACGCGGGCCGGGCGCAATCCGTTCCCATGCAAACCGCAGCGTTGCGATGAGCCACACCGCCGCGCATCCAAGCGCCCCGCAGCCGAACGCGACGGTCGTAACGTGTTGGCGGAAACGGCCGCGCTGGGCGCCGGCGCGTTCCCGCCACGTTCGACCGTGCAGCGCCTCCATCAAGGCGTCGTCGGCGTTGCCCGCCTGCAGGCGTACGCTGATCCACGGGTCGGCGCTGCGTACCGGATGTTCGCTGCAGCGCGTGCCGACGGCAATGTGGCGGCCGCGCGCGAATAAACGCAGCGCCAGCTCCGCGTCCTCGCGATATGCGCGCGGAAAGCGTTCATCGAACCCGTCGACCGCACGCAGGTCGGCGCGGCGGTAAGCGCAATCGGCGGTGATCCAGCGGGAGCGTTCGAGGCCACCGACGTTGCGTTCCCAATCCGTCGGACGACGATCGGCCGGGAGCGGTACGCGAACGTTGCCTTGCGTACCGGCCGTCGAATCATCGCATGCCCGCAGATCGTCGGCGAGCTTGCGGCGCCAGGCCGTTTCGACGACGACGTCATCGTCGAGAAACGCGATCCACGGCGCCTGCGAACGGCGCCAGCCGCGATTGCGCGCTCCGGCTGGCCCGGCGCCGGCGGCAGCGACGACGCGGATGCGTTCGCCGAGTTCGCCGAGTTCGCCGAGCGGCAAGTCCCCGGAGCGCTCGCGACGGTCATCGACCACGAAGACGCGGCCGGGCAGCGGTCCATCGGCGCGCGCCAGCGACGCCAAGAGATGTCCGAGCGACGGACGCCCGATGGTCGGAACGACCACGTCGTAATTCACGCGGCGGCGACGAGCTGCGTGCGCCGTGCGAGCAGGAACGGTCCGAGCGCGAGCGCGTCGACCGGCGTCGAGCCGAAAAGTTCCAGCACGTCGCGCGGTTCATCGACGATCGGCCGCCCGGCGGTATTGAGGCTCGTGTTGACGAGCACCGGCAGCCCGGTGCGCCGTTCGAAGGCGCGCAGCACGGCGGCCATCAGCGGTTCCTCCGCGGCGTCGACGGTCTGGACCCGCGCGCTGCCGTCGACGTGGGTGACCGTCGGAATGCGCGCGCGCCATGCGTCACGCACACCATGCGTAAAAAGCATGTACGGACTCGGCAGCGGCCCGGTAAAAATAGTCGAAGCGCGTTCCGCCAAGACCATCGGCGCGACCGGGCGGAATTGTTCGCGGCCTTTGACGTCGTTGAGGCGCCGCAAATTGTCGGGATATCCCGGATGCGCGAGCAAGCTGCGGTGCCCGAGGGCGCGCGGTCCGAATTCGCTGCGCCCCTGGAACCATGCTACCAGCCCATTGTCGGCCAGCACGGCTGCGACGGCCTCGGCCAGGTCGTCGGGCGCCTCGTAACGGAGGTCCGCGACCTCCAACTGCGCGCGCAGCGCAGCGGAATCCCAGGCGCGTCCGAGTGCGGCCGTTCGCATCGGCGTGATGCGTTCGCCATTTTGCGCCGCGACGTACAGAGCCGCACCGAGCGACGTTCCGGAATCGCCCGCGGCGGGCTGCACCCAGACGCGTTCATAAGGACCGTGCTCGGCGAGATACGAGTTCGCCACGCAGTTGAGTGCGACGCCGCCGGAGAGCGTAAGGTTTTTTTCGCCTGTTTGCGCGTGAAGTTGGCGCGCGATTTCCAGCAGTATTTCCTGCAGCCGGCTTTGGACGCTCGCCGCGAGATCGGCATGCCCGGGCGCGAAGTCTTCGTCAGCGGCCGAGCGGGGCGCGCAATAGGTGGCGAAGTCGAGCGGCGGTGCATGGTAGCCTAGGCCCTGCGCGTACATGCTTTCGCGCAGCCGTGGGAGATAGCGCGGGGTACCGTACGCTGCGAGTCCCATGACCTTGTATTCATCCGATGAACGATGAAAGCCGAGGTGAACGGTCAGCTCCTCGTAGCGCAGTCCGAGGGAATGCGGCAGTGAAACCGTTGCCAGCGTTTCGAGCCGGCCGCCGCGCACGCGTCCGGCCAGGAACGAGCCGCGTTCGCCGCGGCCGTCGAGTGCGATGGTGGCGCACGACGGGAACGGCGCACACAGATAAGCCGATGCGGCGTGCGCGACATGGTGCGGCACGTAACGCACCTTGGCGTGATCGAAATCTCCAAACAGCGTGGTCAGAAAGTGCGGCAGCCGGCGCACGTAGTACGTGCGTAGACCTTCATAGGCGTTGGCGACCAAGTCATCGCTTTGGTCTGCCAGCGCCGGATCGTAGGAGTATGCGACGGCGTCGAGTTGCTCTGGTGCGATGCCTCCCTCGGCGAGACACCACGCAATCGCGCGCTCCGGCAGTTCCCAGGCAGAGAAGGGCACGCACTCCTTGGCATGTTTGCGGCGCGTGAAGCGCTCTTCTTCGGCAGCAGCCACGATCTCGCCATCGACGACCAGCGCCGCTGACGAGTCGTGAAAAACGGCGTTGATGCCGAGCACGCGCATGCCCGTCGGGTTTCCGCGGTTCTCGGGCCAAAACATGCTCGGCTGCTCGCCCTGGGAGACATCGGGGCTCTTCTCGGCATGTGGCGACGAGGACGCCGCTGCACGAAAGTTGAGGGCTTGGCGGTGCGACAAACAAGCATGTTTGCAATGCGGTCAGGGCGCGCACGAAGCCCGGCGTGAAGCCGCCGAGGAGAGTAGATTGTTCGCAACCGCAGTTTTAAGTGATCGCACACCCGCGGCTACCCTCCAACGCGTCATCGTCAGCGGCGGCGGTTCGGGCTTAGGGCGCGCGACCGTCGAGCGCATCGGCGCGGTCGGCGGTCATGCATTTTCATTTGACCTCAAGAATGCACAGGCTGACGGCGACGCTGTGACCGTGGACGTCGGCCAACGAGCCTGCGTCGAACGTGCCCTCGACCGTTTCGTGGAACGGCACGGCGCGCCCACCGCCGTCGTCACCTGTGCCGGCATCGATGCGTGCGGCCCCTTCGGAGCGGTCGCCGCAGATGCGTGGGAGCGGGTGGTCGCCGTCAATCTGCTCGGAACCGCCGCGCTCGTGCGCGCCGCCTTACCGTATCTGGAGGAGAGCCACGGGCGGATCGTCACGGTCGCGTCGACCCTTGGGCTGCGGGCCGTTTCGGATGCGACCGCCTATTGCGCCAGCAAATTCGGCGTTATCGGTTTTTCACGTGCGCTCGCCGCAGAATTGAAGGATCGCGTCGGCGTCACGTGCTTGATCCCCGGCGGCATGCACACCAACTTTTTCGAGGGCCGCACCGAACAGTATCGGCCGGCCGCCGATTGGAAAGCAAATCAGCCCGCCGACGTCGCGAACGCAATCGTGTTCGCGCTCTCGCAACCTGTGGGCTGCGAGGTTCGCGAGATGGTCGTTTGTCCAGCGAACGAATCGTCCTGGCCGTGAGGGTTTCGGCGTAGCGGAATCCATGCACGATTCGGCTAGGCCGAATCATGCGGGAAGGCGCCCAAGCGTGTTTGGGCACCGGGCGCGGGTGCGACAACGCCGGCATGAAGGCTGTAGTGTGGCACGACATCGCGAAAATCTCGCTCGACGACGTCGCCGAACCGAAAATACGCGATCAATACGACGCGATCGTTCGCTTGACGGCCAGCGCAATCTGCGGCACCGACTTACATATGGTCCGAGGCACGATGCCGGGCATGGTTCCCGGTACCATCCTCGGCCACGAAGGCGTGGGCATCGTCGAAGAAGTCGGCAAGGGCGTGCGGAACTTCAGAGCGGGCGATCGGGTCGTCGTCCCGTCGACGATTGGGTGCGGTTCGTGCGCGTATTGTCGTGCGGGCTTTTACAGCCAGTGCGACGTTGCGAACCCCAATGGTGCGCAAGCCGGCACGGCGTTCTTCGGAGGACCCAAAGAGACGGGACCCTTCAACGGCCATGCAGGCGGAGTACGTGCGTGTTCCGTTTGCGCATACGAATCTCGTCAGGTTGCCGGACGCCGTCAGCGACGATCAGGCGCTGATGATCTCCGACATCTTCACGACGGGCTACTTCGGGGCCGACATGGCGCACATCGAGCCGGGCCATACGGTGGCGGTGTTCGGTTGCGGCCCGGTCGGGCAGTTCGCCATCGCCTCCGCGCTGATGATGAATGCCGGACGCGTGCTCGCGATCGATACGATTCCCGATCGCCTTGAAATGGCGCGAGCCCAGGGTGCCGAGTGTATCGATTACCAGGTCGACGACCCGGTCGCCACGATCAAGGAATTGACGGGTCAGATCGGTGTCGATCGAGCCATCGACGCGGTCGGCGTTGACGCGAACCGTCCTCATCATGGGCCGGCTGCCAAAGAAAGCGAAGCGCTGGCATCCAAGTTTGAACAGCAGGTCGAAGAAGTCGCACCGAAGCACGACGGCAGCGCCCATTACAAACCCGGCGATGCGCCATCGCAAGTCTTACTGTGGGCGAGCAAGGCATTGGCCAAGGCCGGCACGTTATCGATCATCGGCGTGTATCCGATGACGGCCAATGCCTTTCCGATCGGTGCTGCCTTCAACCGCAATCTCACCGTGCGCATGGGCAATTGCAATCATCGGGCTTACGAGCCCAAACTCGTCGGACTCGTGGCTTCGGGCAGATTCGATCCCGCCACGGTCATCACCAAACGTGAACCGGTGATGGGGGCCATCGACGCATACGCCGCCTTCGACGAGCGCGACCCGGGTTGGATCAAGGTCGCCCTCGATCCGCAGGCAGCCGCGGCGGCGCGCTGAAGCGTGCACCATGAACGGTGACGAGGATTCTCCCGATCCGCGGGAACGCGGTCCGCTCCCTTCGCAAGACGTCGATCCGGCGTCGGGTACGAGCGACGATCCGCGCGTCGACCCGACCCCGGATCGCCGTCATACCGACGACGCCGACGGTGGGACCCGCGATTTATAAACTCGTTTAGTAACGCGGGGATGGGCCGACGCTCGCGTTCGGCGCAGGACTATGCAGGCTGCCCGCCGGGCGCGGATTCTCGTTCTGCCTGCCGTAGATCACGGCGACGATCACCGCCACGAGCACGAGCACGCCGAGAATGATGGCGTACAGCACCACCGGCGGATTGCGACGCGTTCCGGTCGGGTCGGGCGGCGGCGTGGACATGCACCGATGCGGCTACCCATTCGGGCGTGGCTCGAATCCGGCCGGACCGGGTACGTGCGCTGCATGGAAGAAAAGATTGAACCGGGACGACCCAAGGCTGCCGACGTGCAAGAGAACCTCGCCGCCGGCGACGACATCATGGAAGACGATCTGACCGAAGAGCGCGATCCCACGCCGCAGCAGCGTTCGGACGGCGCCGATCGCACTCGACTTGATCCCTAACCGTCCCTGTAAGGGGCGGCCATGCCCGAGTCCGTAGTCACGCGTCATGAAAGCAACGGTTTTTCATGGCAAGGGTGACGTGCGGGTCGAGGATGTTCCTGATGCTGCTGTGGTGCGGCCGAACGACGCGGTCGTCCGCATCACGCATGCCTGCGTGTGCGGTTCCGACCTCTGGTTCTACCGCGGCGATGCGCCCTGGGAACCGGGTTGGCGCACCGGGCACGAGTTCATGGGCATCGTCGAAGACGTCGGCGCCGACGTACGGACGCTGAAGAAGGGGGACCGCGTCTTCGCGCCGTTCGCATATTCCGACGGAACGTGCGAATTCTGCCGCAAGGGATTGCAGACGTCGTGTCTCGGCGGTGGGTACTGGGGCGGCGCGGACAACGACGGTGGTCAAGGCGAGGCGGTGCGTGTGCCGCTTGCCGACGCGACTCTGGTGAAAATTCCGGCTGACGTCGCGAACGACGAAAAACTCCTGACGGCGATCTTGCCCTTGACCGATGTGATGGGTACCGGTCACCACGCCGCGCTGTGCGCGGGCGTGAAACGCGGTGCGACCGTCGCGGTGGTCGGCGACGGTGCCGTCGGTCTGTGCGGGGTCCTGGCCGCCCGCCGCTTAGGTGCTGCACGAATTATTCTGTTCGGTCGCCATCCCAAGCGGATCGCGGTCGCAGCTGAGTTCGGCGCGACGGAAGTCGTGCAGCAACGCGGGGCCGACGCCATCGCGCGCGCGCTCGATATGACCGATGGCGGGCCGGACGCCGTCCTCGAGTGCGTCGGCAATGAAGCGTCGATGGCGATGGCGACAGGCATGTGCCGGCCCGGTGGCGCGGTGGGCTACGTCGGCGTGCCGTATGGAGCGCAGCAGGGATTGGATCTGCGGCGCATGTTCGGCGAAAACATCGCGCTGCGCGGCGGGGTCGCGCCGGTGCGTGCGTATGCGGATGAACTGTTAGCCGACGTGTTAGCCGAGAAACTCGATCCGTCGCCCGTCTTCGATCTAACCGTCGGACTCAACGACGTGCCGCGCGGGTACGCGGCGATGGACGCGCGTGACGCGATCAAGGTCATGGTCAAGCTGTGAAGCGTTGTCGGCGGCGCGTATTCGCGCTGGTGCTGGCATTACCGCTGTTGGCGGCCGGCTGCGCGCGGGTCGGGACGCAGTCCGGGACGGCGAGCGGCCACCGGTGGACGCGCCACGGTCTCCTGCGCATTGTCAACGTCACGGAGCCCGATACGCTCAATCCGGTCGTCGGCGCCGAGGCGACCGATGCCGACCTCGCCTTCTTGTGGGGCGGATTCTTTTTTGACTGGAGCGACCGTAACGCATTCGTTCCCGACCTCGCAACCGAGGTGCCCACCTTGCGCAACGGCGGCATCAGCGCCGACGGCAAAACGATCGTATACCATCTACGGCGGGGCGTGCTATGGCATGACGGTGTGCCCTTTAACGCCGACGACGTGCTCTTCACGTGGCACGCCATCATGAACAAGAACAACAACGTCTCGAGCACCGTCGGCTACGATCTGATCACCTCGATCGATAAACGCGACGCTCACACGATCGCCGTCCATCTGCGGCGAGCGTATGCGCCCTTCGTCGCGACGTTTTTTGCCCCGTCTGCTTCTCCATATCCGGTCCTTCCCGCCCACCCGCTGGCGAAGTATCCGAACATCAAGCAGATTCCGTTCAATAGCCAACCGGTCGGTACCGGTCCGTTCACCGTCGAGCGCTGGCAGCGCGGCAGCAAGATCGTCTTCCGCGCGAACCCGCATTACTGGCGCGGACGCCCCAAGCTCAATCAAATTAGGTTCACGCCGGTTCCCGACGAAAACACGATCGTTACCCTGTTGCAGTCCCATGAGGCGGACCTCGAGTATTACGGTGCGGCCGAGAACTTCGAACAGCTGTCGCACATTGCGGGCACGAACGTTGTGTTGACGCCGTTCACGCAATACGGGCAACTCGCGCTCAACACGAGTACGCCGGCGCTCTCCGATGTGCGCGTGCGCCAAGCACTGTGGCATGCGATCGACGTCGCGGGCTTGATTCGGGATGTTTCGCACGGCGTCTACACGCCGGGATATACGGATCAACCGTCGTTCCTGTGGGCGTACAATCCGCACACTGTTCACTACGATTACGATCCCGCCAAAGCGCGCGCGCTGCTGGACGCTGCCGGCTGGAAAATCGGTCCGGGCGGCATCCGCACCAAAGGGGGCCAGCGTCTTTCGCTCGTTCTCGCGGGCGTCTCGGGTTCGGCGACGGGCAATGCGGTCAACGTGATCGCGCAGCGTGACTTCCGCGATATTGGGGTCGAGCTGCAAATCAAGACGTACGTGTCGTCGTTGTTCTTTGCGAGCTACGGTGCGGGAGGCATCGTGCAGGGCACCAAGTTCGACATGGCGTTCTTCACGTGGGTCAATGGTGTCGATCCCGACGACTCCGTCAACTGGATGTGCGACCAATTTCCGCCTCGCGGGCAAAACGTGTACAAGTTCTGCGACCCTGCCCTCGATGCTGCGCAACGCATCGCGCTCACGAGCAACGATCAAGCGGCGCGCAAGAAGGCCTACGACGCGATCCAGAGCGTCCTTACGGCGCGCGTTCCGGGCGATCATCACATGGTACGTGCGGCGCATCTCCGTGTACAACAGCGACCTGAAGAACTACCGCCCAGCGCACGCCGTCACGAGCTTCTGGAACTCGTACGAGTGGGAGATTTGAGTCGGCAGCGTTTCTGCGCTCGCGCTTGAGGTTGGCCGATGTCGACTTCGGTGAAACGGCCGTGCGAAGCGCAGGCATGGCAGCCGGCCTCGCCCGGGACGCCGACGCCACCGACTCCAGGTAACGGAACGTGGCTGCTGGTTGCGGCGATCGTCGGCTCCAGCATGAGTTTCATCGACGGTACGGCCGTCAACGTGGCGTTGCCGGTTTTGCAGCGCGACCTGAGCGCGTCCTCGGCGAACGCGCAGTGGGTCGTCGAAGGCTACTCGCTGTTTCTTTGCGCTCATCTTGCTCGGCGGCTCGTTCGGCGATCGTTTCGGTCGCCGCTTCGTATACGGCGCCGGCATCGCGCTCTTCGCGCTCGCGTCCCTCGGCTGCGCGTTGGCGCGCAGCATCGAGTGGTTGATCGCGGCTCGCTGCGTGCAAGGCATCGGCGCGGCGCTGGCCACGCCGGGTAGCCTCGCGCTGATCAGCGCAAACTTCAGCGGTGAAGCCCGGGGGCGCGCGATCGGAACGTGGTCGGGCTTTTCGGCGATCACGTCGGTGATCGGTCCCGTGCTCGGCGGCTGGCTCGTACAGTTCGCATCGTGGCGTTTCGTCTTCTTGATCAATCTGCCGCTGGCGGTGCTCGTGATCGCGATCCTTCGGTTGCGCGTCGGTGAATCGCGCGACGATTCGGCGCCGCGACGCTTCGACGTCGTGGGGCGACGCTGGCGACCGTCGGACTCGGGACGCTGGTGTACGGCTTGATCCGCTTGCAGGCGACAACGTTCGATGGCTTGGGTCTCGCGGCCATCGGTGGCGGCTGCGTGGCACTCGCCGGGTTCATCGTTGCCGAAGCACGCGAACGCAATCCGATGATGCGGCTGGACTTGTTCGCTTTGCGCCGCTTCTCGGCGGCCAACCTGTATACGCTGCTGCTCTATGCGGCCCTCGGCGGGAGCCTCTTCTTCGTGCCTTTCGATCTGATCAACGTGCAGCGCTACCCGCCGGCGTATGCCGGTGCAGCGTTGCTGCCGATGATCGGCATCATGTTTGCGCTCTCCCGTTTTTCGGGCGGTCTAGTCGCGCGGATCGGCCCACGCCTGCCGCTCGGCATCGGAGCGCTGCTGGCGGCGGCCGGCTTTGCCGTCTTCGCGTTCGCAGGCGTGGGTGGCAGTTACTGGACGACATTCTTTCCCGGTGCCGTCGTGCTGGGCTTCGGCGGCGCGGCGTTTGTCGCGCCGTTGACGACGACGGTGCTCGATGCGGTCGACGGCTCGCACGCCGGCATCGCTTCGGGCGTGAACAACGCCGTCTCTCGAACGGCTGGCCTAATTGCAATCGCCGCGCTCGGCATCGCGCTCGCCGCGACGTTCTCGACATCGCTCGACCGCCGCATCGCCGGCGACCACCGCCTTGCGCCTGTGTCGCTGGCGCTGTTGCAGAGAGAGCATGCGCGCATCGTCGCCGGCAGCATTCCACCGGACATCCGCTCCGCGCCGCAAGGCGCGCTGCTGACGGCGGCGATCCGGCATGCGTATGCCGACGGCTTTCGCACCGCGATGCTGCTTGCGGCATTGTTGGCCTTGCTGGCAGCCCCCATTGCGCTCGACCCCTCTTTCGCAAAGAACTCCGCGTCGCGATAGCACCACGACCAGCTACGCCTGCGGAGGTTGAGTGAGCAATGTCCTACATCAATAACAATGCGTATCCGACCGGCCTTCCCGTGGGGATCATGCCGGACGCCCAAGCCGGAACGATGCCGCCCGGCTTGGGAGCACCATCGTTCGGCGTGCGTCCGAACGACAGCATCCTTCCGGGATTTCGTTTTCCCGAGCTTCCGCCGACCGAGCCGCCACCACCGTCATCCGCCAACCTCGGCGCCGACGGGACCGGCATGTCCGGTTTCATGAACTTGATGGGCGACTTCATCAACGCGCTGCAGTCGCTCTTGTCGAACCTTGCGAAGCAGTTCGGGTTCGCCGGCTCCGGGACGCCGTCGGGATCGCCCGATACGTACGTGCGCAACGCCGATGCCAGCTCGGTCGGTGACCCGCACGATGCCTTCAACGGTACGAATGCGTCAGGTCAAACGATCGGCGGAAAATGGAACAATATGCAATCGCACGCCGACCTGCTCGAATCCGATTCATTCGCGGGCGGTTACACGGTCTCGACGACAACCACGACGCCGAAGACGAACGGTGTTACGATGAATGCGCGCGCGAATGTGGCCCTCGACCGCGGAGCGACCGACATCACGATGAAAGCCAACGGTTCGTTTTCCGTATCGTCGTACGGACAAAACGTGCAGTTGCAGAAGGGGCAGAGCGTCAAGCTCGGCGACGGCGCGACGGTCGCTTTGAGTAACGACGACGCACTGACGGTCAACGATACCACGGCAACGGGCGGCTCGCTGTCGACGCGCTTGGCCGCCAACGGTCACGGCGGTGTCGACGTGACCGCTGAGGCGCGGAACGTCGACCTGGGCGGCTACCTCGTCAACCGTGAGGATACGACGGCGCTCCCCGGGCCGATTCCAGGTTACCCGGACCCGATCTATCCCGAGCCGGTGTCCCCGCTGCCCGTGACGCCTCTGCCGATGACCCAGATTTCCGATCCCTACGGCAACCCGGACATCGCACTCGAATAACGGCCGCTCCACTGTGCCGTGATAGGATGTCCTCATGCTATCGGACGCGCCCACCGCGCCGCGCCTAACAACCTTCTCGATCGTGGCGGCCGACGTTGCGACCGGCGAGATCGGGATCGCAGTGGAATCAAAGTTCTTGAGCGTCGGCGCCGTCGTGCCCTGGGTGCGAGCCGGCGCCGGAGCGATTGCGACGCAGGCCTTCGCGAACACGGCGTACGGACCGCGCGCGCTCGAACTGCTCGAGCGCGGCGTTCCGCCCGACGACGTCGCCCAAGCACTACTCGCAAACGATGAGGGCCGCGATGATCGCCAGTTCGGCATCGTCGCCGCCGACGGACGAGCCACGACATTTACGGGTTCGCGCTGCATAGCATACGCGGGCGGCATCGCCGGTACCGGATTTGCGGCGCAAGGCAACTGCCTCGCCGCCGAAGCGGTCGTCGAAGCGCTCGCGCGGACGTTTACGGCGATGGAAGGTCCGCTCTCTGATCGTTTGGTCGCCGCGCTACGGGTCGCGCAAGACGCCGGCGGTGACAAACGCGGACAACAAAGTGCAGCGTTGATCGTGGAAAAGCCGCGCGGCGGTTATGCGGAGTTCAACGACCGCTACGTCGACCTACGCGTCGACGACCACGCCACGCCGATCGACGAGCTAGCGCGCCTCCTTCAGTTGCACAAGCTATACTTTTTCGCACCCGAGCCGCAAGACGTCATCGACATCGATGGCGCGCTCGGCGACGAACTCGTGCGCGAACTTCGCCGCGTGGGTGCACTCGCGCCCGAGCATCAAACCTTCGACGCAAGAGCGCGCGAAACGCTCGTCGCCTACATGCACGTCGAGAACCTAGAAAACCGCGTCCGCGACGACGGCCGCATCGACCGCCAAACTCTGGACTACTTGCGCGGAGCGCCCTCGTCACAACCGGCACAAAGCTGAAAGCGACAAAGTCCCTTTCAAAAGGACCATTGGTAGGCATTCCAGTCCTCGATGATGCCGTTGGGCTCGAAGTTTTTCAGATCGACGTTGACGGCTTCAATCTGCCGCGGCCACCACAGATAAACGAGGGGATTGTCGCGCGCCAGCAGGCCTTGGATCGCCGCGTAGGCGTGGGTGCGGGTCGGGCGATCGTACTTCGTGAGCGCTATGCTTTGCGCCGCATCCATCTGCGGATTGCAATAGCGCGACCAGTCATAGCCGTTGGGCGGTCGCTGCGAACAGATGAGTTGCGTCGAGTCATCGGGATCGACGCCGGCGTACCAGGTGAACAGACCTGCCTCGTACTTCGCACTGGCGAGGATGCCGCCGATACTCATGGGGCCGTAATAGAGCGCGATCGTATAGTTCTTGAGCGTCACGTCGATGCCGGCAGCGCGCAACATCGACTGCAGGACGACAGCAAGATTGCGATCGGTCAAGCTGTCGTTGCGGTAGGCCAGCTCGAGCGTTAGTCGGCGGCTTCCGTTCGTCCGGATGCCGCCGGGCCCGACGTGCCAGCCTGCGGAGCCGAGCAATCGCGCTGCCGTTGCAATATCTTGCGTTGCGGTGCCGGCGTGCGCGTTGAACGCCCACATGAACGACGGCAGGTCTTCGGTTGCTGGAACGGTCGTGCCATAGGTGACCTTGTCCACGATCCCGCCTTTGTCGATGGCGAGTCCGACCGCACGGCGTAGCCGCGGATCGCTCCACGGCGGTCGCGTCGTGTTGAACATGATGGCATCGTTGCCGTTGAAGGGAACCAAGTGGACGTTGACGCCGCCGATGCCGCGCAACTGGGGATAGACGCGCGGCGTCGCTTGAATGAACCAGTCGATCTCGTGTGACCGCATCTGCTCGACGATCGTATTTTCGTCGGGCACGAAGTGCAGCACGACGCGTCGCAGTTTCGGCTTCCCGAGGTAGTAACGCTCGTTGGCCGCGTATTCGATCCGATCGCCGCGCAACCAGCGCACCACTCGAAACGGCCCGGTCCCGATCGGCTTGGCGTTAAACGGCAAGCCGTTGAGGCTGGGATAACGCTCCAGCAGATGTGCCGGAAGGATGAAATACGGCGAGTCGCTGGTCGCAAAGAAGGTGTGGACTGCCGGCGAGAAGGGATGGCGCAAGCGAAAGGTCGCGGTGTACCGGTCGGGCGTATCGACGCGAAGAACGTCGTCGTACCCGTGACGCGTGGTGATGTTGGACCTGGGGTTCATCACGGCGCTCCACGTGAAGGCGACATCGTGACTCGAGAACGGCGCGCCGTCCTGCCAGACGACGCCGTGCCGTAGACGGTAGGTGATCGAGAGACCGTCGCGTGAGATGTCGCCGTTCTCGAGGGTCGGCACGCGCGCCGCAAGCATCGGGACATCGTGTCCCTGCGCATCGGTCGCGATCAGCGGGTCGAAAGCGAGGGCTTCCGCTTCGACTTCCAATTCCTGAGTCGTCAGCAGTGGGTTGAGCGTGTTGGGCGAGAGCGTCATCGCGATGCGCATCTCATTGGGATGCGTCCATGGATGTAAAGAGCCCGAAGGCGACGACGACGTCGTTCCTACGCGCGTGCAGGCGATCAGCCATGCGCTTGTCACCATCAAGAGAAGGAGCCGAACGTTCATCGGGCTGCGTTGCGTGTGCGTTGACGACCATCCCGCTAAGAGCCCGGAGGCGCTTTGCCGCGGCTTTCTTCCGGCGGTGTGCCACGGAGCTGGCACAGGGCGCGACTATGGTCTTCGAGAGCGGCATCGCTGCCGCCTGAAAGGTGATGACATGAGAGACGATCGCGAGCTCCACGGCAACGAATCGGCCCGGGACAATGACGATGACGCAATACAGATCCGTTACAGCCTAACGGCGCTCGGTGAAGCGCATCTGGAAGAACGACGCGGGAAGCGGTTCCGGGATTCGGCCCGTGTTCGCTGCGGGGATGGCCCGCGGCGAGTTGACCCCAAACGAGCCTGATTTGGTTTGACGCTCCTTCCTCGACCTGATATACTCCGGTGGTTCCGGCCCACCGCGGTGGGGCGGAATTTGTGTGTGCGCCGCCTTTGCGGGGGCGCGGGTCGCTTGGAGAGTGCGTGCCGACCATCAGTCAACTCGTCCGGACCGGACGCGAGAAGCTTGAAAAGAAGGTGAAAGCGCCGGCCCTGCGCGTCGCGCAGACGGGGCCTAAGCCCGGACATCCCGATCTGCCGCTGCGTACCTTTGAGGTAACCGGCAATCCGTTTCGTCGCGGCGTGTGCACGCAAGTCAAGACGATCACCCCAAAGAAGCCGAATTCGGCGCTGCGTAAGGTTGCGCGCGTGCGGCTCACCAACGGTGAAGAGGTGACGGCGTACATCCCGGGCGTCGGACACAACTTGCAGGAGCACTCCGTCGTGCTGATCCGCGGCGGTCGCGTCAAGGATCTGCCGGGCATCCGTTATCACATCATCCGCGGCACGCTCGACACCTCCGGCGTCGCGAACCGCAAGCAAGCCCGCTCGAAATACGGCGCCAAGCGCTCCACCAAGAAATAGGTAGGGACACCGCATGCCTCGCAAGGGAGCCGTTCCCAAACGGCAGATTCTCCCCGACCCGCGCTTCAATTCCAAAGTGCTCTCACGCTTCATCAACAAGGTGATGCTGGCTGGCAAGAAGTCGACGGCGGAGCGGATCACGTACGGCGCGCTCGACATGGTGGGCGAAAAGCTCGGCCGCGATCCCATGGACGTCTTCACGCAGGCGCTCGGTAACGCGATGCCGCTGGTCGAAGTGCGCCCGCGGCGCGTCGGCGGTGCGACCTATCAGGTTCCGATGGAAGTGCGCCCCGACCGCCGTCAGGCGATGGCAATGCGCTGGCTGATTCAGTATGCGCGCAAGCGCTCGGGGCATTCCATGGAAGAAAAACTCGCAAGCGAGATCGTGGATGCCGCCAACAACGTCGGCAATTCGGTGAAAAAGCGCGAAGACACCCATAAGATGGCCGAGGCAAACAAAGCCTTCGCGCATTATCGCTGGTAGCGCGCCATGGCAACGGCTACGCTGGTGCGCCAGTATCCGCTCGAACGAACCCGCAACATCGGGATCGCCGCTCACATCGACGCCGGCAAGACGACGGCGACCGAACGTATCCTTTTTTACACCGGCCGTACGCATAAGATCGGCGAAGTTCACGACGGCGCCGCCACGATGGACTGGATGGTGCAGGAGCAGGAGCGCGGCATCACGATCACGTCGGCCGCGACGGCGACGACGTGGCGCGACACGCGCATCAACATCATCGACACGCCGGGCCACGTGGACTTCACGGTCGAGGTCGAGCGCTCACTGCGCGTGCTCGACGGCCTCGTCGCACTGTTCGACTCGGTCGCTGCCGTTCAGCCGCAATCCGAGACCGTTTGGCGTCAAGCCAACAAGTATCGCGTCCCGCGGATCATCTTCGTCAATAAGATGGACCGCATGGGGGCCGATTTCTTCAACTGCGTGGCGAAAATCCGCGAACGCCTGGGTGCCCGCGCCGTACCGATTCAGGTTCCGATCGGTGCGGAAGACAAATTTATGGGCGTGGTTGACTTGTTCAGGATGAGCAAGATCGTTTATACCGACGACCTCGGCTCGACGACGGACGAGCAGCCGGTCACGGACGCCGACGGCGAACTTCAAACGACGGCGTTGCAGTGGCGCCAAGAACTGATCGAAGCAATCGCCGAGCAAGACGACGAGTTGCTGGAGCTGTTTTTTGGCGGCGAAGAGATTCCGGTCGAGCGTTTGAAGACGGCACTGCGCAAAGCGACGATTGTCGGCGACGTGTTGCCGATGCTGTGCGGCTCCGCGTTCAAGAACAAAGGCGTGCAGCCGCTGCTCGATGCGGTCGTCGACTACCTACCCTCGCCGCTCGACGCCAAGCCGATTGAAGGCGTCAACCCCCGGGACGATTCCAAGGCGATCACGCGTAAGCCCGACGACAAGGAACCCTTTGCGGCGCTCGCTTTCAAAATCGCGACCGACCCGTATGGGAACCTGACGTACTTTCGCGTTTATTCCGGCACGCTCGAAAAAGGCAGCTACGTCTACAATGCGCGCAGTGGCCGGAAGGAGCGCATCGGGCGCATTCTGCGCATGCACGCCAACCACCGCGAAGACATCGACGCGATCGGCGCTGGCGACATCGCGGCCGCGGTCGGTCTGACCGATACGCGTACGGGCGACACGCTGTGCGACGAAAAGCAGCAGATTTTGCTGGAGAACATTACGTTCCCCGAGCCGGTCATCTCGCAGGCGATCGAGCCCAAAACCAAAGTCGACCAGGACAAGATGGGGACCGCGCTCGCGCGCCTGGCTCAGGAAGATCCGACGTTCCGTATGCGTACCGACGATGAGACGCAGCAGACGATCATCGCCGGCATGGGGGAACTGCATCTGGAGATCATCCTCGATCGGCTGCGCCGCGAGTTCAAGGTCGAAGCCAACGTCGGCAAGCCGCAAGTCGCCTACAAAGAAGCGATCACCCGCAAGGTCGAAAAGCAGGGTAAGTTTGTACGGCAGACCGGCGGCAAAGGCCAGTACGGCGACGTTTGGCTGCGTGTCGAACCAGGTGAACCAAATACGGGTTATGTCTTCGAGTGGGGCGTCGTCGGTGGCGTCATTCCGAAGGAATACCAAAAGGCAATTTCCGAGGGCATTCGCGAGTCGTCCGAAAGCGGCGTGCTCGCCGGCTATCCGGTGCTCGACTTCAAGGCGACGGCCTTCGACGGCAGCTACCACGACGTCGACTCCTCCGAAATGGCGTTCAAGATCGCCGGCTCCATGGCGTTCAAGGAAGCAAACCGGGCGGCTGGCCCGATCCTGCTCGAACCGATCATGAAGGTCGAAGTGACGACGCCCAAGGACTATCTTGGTGCGATCAACGGCGACCTGATGAAACGCCGCGGTATGATCCAGGCGTCCGAAGACGTCACCGGCGGAGCGATCACGATCACGGCCAACGTCCCGCTCTCCGAGATGTTCGGCTACGCGACCGACATGCGGTCGGCCACGCAAGGCCGGGCGACGTACACGATGGAGTTCTCGCACTACGAAAAGGCGCCGAAGTCCGTCGAAGAGGAAATCGTCGCCAAGGCCAAAGGGTCAAAACCCGCAGCTTAGACCCTGACGACGATGACGACGACGACGGCGGTCCAGCCGGCGCCGGAAGTCGCAAGAAACGCCGCTAACCCGGTCTAAGCTAGGAACCCCCGAGCGGCCCCAGATACCAAAAGCCTCCACGGCAACAACGATAGAACCACTCACAACTGCGCGCGGGAAGTTTCCCGATGGTCCATCATCATGGAGATGAGCCGCGAGGCGGCGAAGGGGGCCATCGGGGGATGTCACCGCCCCGATTTCAAAGGGAATACATACAAGATCATGGCCAAGGCAAAATTCGACCGGAGCAAACCGCACGTCAACATCGGTACGACGGGTCACGTCGATCACGGCAAGACGACGCTCACCGCGGCGATCATCAACTGCCTTGCCACCGAGAACGCGAACATCCAGAAGCGCAACGTCGACGATATCGACAATGCGCCCGAGGAAAAGGAGCGCGGCATCACGATCGCCATCTCGCACCAAGAGTACGAGACCGCGAAGCGCCATTACGCGCACGTCGACTGTCCGGGCCACGCCGACTACATCAAGAACATGATCACGGGCGCAGCGCAAATGGACGGTGCGATCCTGGTGGTGTCGGCAACGGACGGCCCCATGCCGCAAACGCGCGAGCACATTCTGCTGATGAAGCAGGTCGGCGTGCCGTACATCGTCGTGTTCCTCAACAAAGTCGACCTCGTCGACGATCCGGAACTGCTCGAACTCGTCGAGTTGGAAGTGCGCGAGTTGCTTTCCAAGCAGGGCTTCGACGGCGACGAGTGCCCGGTCATCCGCGGCTCGGCGACCAAGGCGCTGGCTTCATCCGGGAAGCGCGGCGATCCCGATACCGAGCCGATCTTCCAACTGATGGACGCGGTCGACTCCTACATTCCGACACCCGAGCGCGCGGTCGACAAGCCGTTCCTGATGCCGGTCGAAGACGTCTTCACGATCACCGGCCGCGGCACGGTCGGCACGGGACGCGTCGAGCGCGGCCAAGTGAAAGTCGGCGAAGAGATTGAGATCGTCGGCCTGCAAGAGAAGGCCCGTAAGTCGGTCGTGACCGGCATCGAGATGTTCCGCAAGCTGCTCGACATGGGCATCGCCGGCGACAACATCGGCGTTCTCTTGCGCGGCATCGAGCGCAACGACATCGAACGCGGACAAGTGCTGGCCAAGCCCGGCTCGATCAAGCCGCATACCAATTTCAAAGCCGAAGTCTACGTCCTCTCCAAAGAGGAGGGCGGTCGCCACACGCCGTTCTTTGCAAACTACCGCCCGCAGTTCTACTTCCGCACGACCGACGTGACGGGGACGATCAAACTCCCCGAAGGCGTCGAGATGGTGATGCCTGGCGACAACATCACGATGGACGTCGAACTGATTACTCCGATCGCCTGCGAGGAGGGCCTGCGTTTCGCCATCCGCGAGGGCGGCCGCACGGTCGGCGCGGGCGTGGTGACGGCGATCCTCGCCGACGCCGTTGCCGCGGGAGCGAAGAAGTAAGCGCGTGGCCAAACAAAAGATTCGTATTCGGCTTAAGGCGTACGATCACAAGATACTCGATCAATCGGCCGAGCGAATCGTGGATACCGCGAAGCGGACGGGCGCCTTTGTGAGCGGGCCCGTTCCGCTTCCGACCGAGATCAACCGGTTCTGCGTGAATCGTTCGCCGCACGTCGACAAGAAATCGCGCGAGCACTTCGAGATGCGCACGCACAAGCGGCTCATCGACATTCTCCAAGCGTCGCCGAAAACGATGGATGCGCTCATGCACCTTGACCTGCCGGCCGGCGTAGACATCGAACTCAAGGCCTGAGGAGGCTGCGGTTTCGCGCGTGGACTTCGTCGCTACGCGGCTCATTTGCAATAGCAAACTTCGCCGCTAGGCTCCTCGCCGCGCACGGAATCGCAGCCTCCTCAGTCGTAGCAGCTCGGAGTAAAATAGCCGGGTGTGCGAGAAACCGTGGGAATGCCTATCCCATTGGCGGTCGTTCACCAGCGAAGCTTCGGCGGCACGCGGCGCCGCATCTATCAACTTCTGACTGAGATGGGGACGTCGGCCGATGCGATCTGGCCGTTTGCATCGCAGCCGTTCATGCGCTCGGCGGGGCCGCTGACGCCCGGAAAGACCGAAGAGTGGCACAGCGGCGTGCACGCCGTGCTCGAAGAGGCAGTGCCGGAAGAACGGATCGTCTGGCGCTTCCAGAACGAGGGCTTCGACGGCACGCACGGCTTTTATCTCGAGGCCGACGCCAAGAAGACGCGTCTCTTGCACCGAGTCGAAGCAACGCTCTCCGATACCGACGGACGCCTCTTTTGGCGGCGCCTCGAGGACGTGAACGAGCGCACGATGGAAGCGCTCTTCGATAAGATGGAACGCGTTCTCAAACGCTGATCGTAAGCGTCTTAGCGGCGCGATGATCGTTTTCGTGACCGGCGCGAGCGCCGGCTTCGGTGAAGCGACGGTGCGCCGTTTTACGCGCGATGGCGCGCGGGTCATTGCGGCTGCGCGACGCCGGGGGCGGCTCGATGGGTTGCGTGCCGAGTTCGGGGATGCGCTCTTGCCGCTTGAACTCGATGTTCGCGATCGTGCTGCCGTCGGCGCGGCGATTGCCTCGTTGCCGCAAGCTTTCGCCGAGATCGATGTGCTGGTCAACAACGCGGGTCTCGCCGTCGGACTAGAGCCGGCTCAAGCAGCAGAGCTCGACGATTGGGATGCGATGGTGGACACCAATATCAAAGGCCTGATGTACATGACGCGGGCAGTGCTGCCCGGCATGGTAGCGCGCAATCGCGGACACGTCGTCAACCTGGGATCGATCGCGGGGGAATTTCCGTATCCCGGCGGAAACGTCTACGGTGCGAGCAAGGCGTTCGTTCACCAGTTTTCGCTGAACCTGCGCGCCGATTTGCTTGGCACCCAGCTGCGGGTTACCGACATCGAACCGGGACTCGCTGGGGGCACCGAGTTCTCACAGGTTCGTTTCAAGGGTGACACGCGAAAAGCGGAAGCCGTCTACGCCGCGACAACGCCGCTCTCCGCTGATGACGTGGCCGACGCCATCCATTGGGTCGTGACCCGGCCACCGCACGTCAACGTCAACGCGCTCCAGCTGATGCCGGTTTCTCAAGCTTTTGGGGCGCTCGCGATCCACCGCAACGCCCCTCCCGAAACCAAAGCATAGTGCGCATGGCGTCGGCGCAACCGCCCGTTGACGACGAACGCTTCACGCGGCGCTTAGAGTCCTTCGGCGACCTTGTGTTCGGCTTCAGTCTCTCGCTGTTGGCAACGCGGCTCGATGTGCCGGCCACGGCCGCCGACGTGTTTACCGTACCGCTAGCGATAGGATTCGTGCTGACGTTCGTCATCATGTGCGTTCTGTGGCTGGAACACTATCGAATCTTCGGCATCATTTCGTCGCGCGGCCCTTCGATGTAGCCGTGAACTTCGCGTTCCTTCTCGGCGTCGCCGTGCTGCCGTTTGCACTCGGCACCTATCTGCGTTTCAAAACCGAACCGACCGTGTTGGCATTGTACTTTGGAGACTTCGCGCTCTTGCTCGCAACGATGTCCACCCTACGACTCTGTGGGCTCGTGCAACGGCGCGATGCGCCTGATCAGCGTCGGCGGCTACGTGACTGGCAGCGGGTGCTTGCGCAGCTCGGCATCGTAGCCGTCATCCTGACGTTAGCTGTTGTCCTCCGCTTTCGCTTGATGACGCTGGATAGCGCCTTCGTTACATTCACGGTTCTTATGGCGGCGATCGCCGTAACGGTCCGTCGAACCGTCCATAGGCTGCCGCGATTCTTGAGCTGACGTACGAAAGGCCTCACGCGAAGCTTCCGCCGAAATGCGAAGTATGAGTAGCGCGACGGAACGTTCAGCTGTCTTCGACGCCGCGGATCCGCTCGGTCTGGATCGCGATCTCGACCCCGATGAACGGCTCGTTCGCGATACGGTGGCCGCCTTCGTCGAGCGGCGAATCCTTCCGGAGATCGAGATGTGGTTCGAACGCGGCGAGTTTCCGCAGGAACTCGCGCGCGAAGTTGGCGCTCTGGGTGTGCTCGGTATGCACCTCGATGGCTACGGGTGCGCCGGTGCAAGCGCGACCGCCTACGGCGTCGCGTGCCGCGAACTCGAAGCGGGCGATAGCGGCCTGCGTAGTTTCGTATCGGTGCAAGGTTCGCTTGCCATGTTTCCGATTCGCGCGTACGGTTCCGAAGAACAGCGCGAAGAGTGGCTGCCGCGCATGGCGCGCGGGGAGGCCATCGGCTGTTTCGGGTTGACCGAATACGACTTCGGAAGCGACCCCGCCGGCATGCGCACCGTCGCGCGCCGCGACGGCGGCGACTACGTGCTCGACGGATCGAAAGCATGGATCACGAGCGGCGGCATTGCCGACGTCGCGATCGTCTGGGCGCGTACCGCGTCCGAGGACGGCGTAACGGCTACGGCATCCGGCGCCGACGCGCGAACACCATCCGATGTCAACACGGGCGCGACCATTCGCGGGTTTATCGTCCCGGCCGGAACCCGCGGTTTCTCGACCCGCAACATTGAGCGCAAGTTCTCCCTGCGTGCGTCCGTGACTTCGGAGTTGTCGTTCGACTCCTGCCGCATACCGGCTCGTTGCATGCTTCCGGACGCCAGCGGCCTGCGCGGTCCGCTATCGTGTCTGAGTGAGGCGCGGTACGGTATCATCTGGGGCGTTATCGGCGCGGCCCGCGCCTGTTATGAAGTCGCGCTCTCGTACGCGCGGACACGCGAACAATTCGGCAAACCGATCGCGAGCTTCCAGTTGACGCAAGAAAAGCTGGTCAACATGCTACTCGAATTGCAGAAAGCTCAACTGCTGGCGACGCGAATCGGTCGTCTCAAAGACGCCGGTGACCTGCTGCCCCAACACGTCAGCCTCGGCAAACTAAACAACGTCCGCGCATCGCTCGCAATCTGCCGCGAAGCCCGTACGATCCTGGGCGCGAGCGGCATCACGCTCGAATATCCCGTGATCCGCCACATGAACAACCTCGAGTCCGTCTTGACCTACGAAGGCACGAGCGAAATTCATACGCTGATCCTGGGACAAGCGATCACGGGTATCGCCGCCTTCGCTTGAACGATCGCACGCCAAAAGGCGCGCTATTGACCGTTCACGAAATGACAATAAACGCGGCGTACGCTGCCTAGAGTGATATGGCTGTCAATCCGGCTCGGTCTTTTCGTAGAACACCAGACTGTTACCGAACGGGTCGTGAAGCGTGACGGCTCGCTCCCCCCACTCAGCCGTTTCAAGCGTATCGGCGTCCGCGGTCCCGCGCGCGCGAGCCCGTTGAACGTCGGCACGTCGGTAGTCACGTTCGCCGGTTTGGGGTCGTTCGAAAACCTCGACCAGCTCACCGCTCGCCGGATCGGTGAACCGTTCGCCGGTAAAGCGCCACGGGCCGTTCGACCGGTCCACGGAACGATGGTAACGCGGACGCTCCACCAACAATGCAAGCAGCACGAGACCCGCATAGATGACGAGGACGATCCAGACGACGGCGTGGCCCAGAACGATCTCAACGAGTCCGATCGCCAAGACGGCGGCGCTCAGACCGATCACGCCGTTCCGCACGGTCATGGTGCGTCGTCCGGCGCAAGCGTAACCGCCGTGCCGTAGGCGACGATTTCGCTCATCGTCGCACCGAGTTCGGACGAATCGAACATCATCCGAACGACGGCGTTGGCGCCCATCGCCGTCGCGTTCGCGACCATCCGATCGATGGCTTGGCGGCGCGTATCCTCGAGCAGGGACGTGTATTCGTGAATCTCACCACCGACGACACTGCGCAGCGCGGCAGTGATATTGCCGCCCAAACCGCGGCTGCGCACGACGAGACCGAAAACCTGGCCTTTCATCTCGACGATGCGGTGTCCGCTGACGATTTCGGTCGTAACGACGATCATGCCGAGCACTCCGCCGAGCGCATCAGATGTCCCGCCTCGCGAAGCTGAAGGTTGCCCCGGTCAGGACTGCTGCTCCCCAAGCCGCGCTCCAGATCAAAAACGCCGGCGGCGGGGGTCCGGAAACGGCAAATGGGCCGAACGCGCGCGCCCCTTCACTAGTCGCGCCGCTCGCGACGAAGACGGCAGGTTCGAGCGCGGCGAGTGCGCCGCGCCATAGGCCGTCGCTTGGAACCAAGAGCGAGATGATCGTCCCTGCGTGCACGAGCGCGGCATTGCTGAGCGTCGCGGCCAGCGTAACCGCGATGCCGGCAATCCACGCAAGCCCGAAGAGCGCGATCGCGATGATGCCGCCGGCGATCGGCGCGATTCGTGAGCTGAAGAAGAGTGAGATCGTCAGCATCACGAGGCTCTCCGCTGCAAGAAACGCAAGCGCCGAAAGAGGATGAGGCGGCACGTAATGTGCGATCACACCGATCACGCCGAGTTCGGCGCCGCCGATTGCAAAAACGAAGGCGACGATCAATATGGCGAGCGCGAGCCACTTCCCGAGCACGACGTCGGCGCGCCGCAATGGCCGTGGTAAAATCGCCAGCAGCAAACCGGAATCGATGTCGGTTGCAAGCGCCGGGGCCGCGAGAAACGCGGAACCGATCGCGAGCGCTACGCTGAACATGGACGCCAGCATGACGACCAGCACGCTGAACGTAGCAGCAACGAAGGCGGGATCACGCTCCTGGCCGGCAAGCGATACGTGCAGCTTCCAGAAGCCCCAGCCCGTCAATCCGATGAGCACGATCGCAATGGCAAACGCCGTCACGACGACCTTGCGACGCGATGCTTCACGCAGAGTCAGCGACGTGATCGCCAGCAATGGCAGCCTCCTCCGTCAAGATTTCGAGAAAGCGCTCTTCCAACGTCGCGCGTTGCGGCTCGACGGCAAAAACGCTTGCGCCGGCGGCGACGATCTGGCGCACGATGCCGGGGATAGCGTCGGCCGATCCGGTCGGCACGCTGTACCATGCCGGCGTTCCGTTCGAAGCCGCGGCAGACTCCGAACGCGCGCCGAAGCGCGCGAGAACGTCGCTTGCGGCGGGACCGATACCGTCCAACTGTAGGCGCACGACCGATGCACTTCCGAGCAACGCGTCGAGCGAACCCTCAGCAACAACCTTGCCGCGATCGACGACGGCAATTCGATCGCAGACTCGTTCGACTTCCGTCAATAGGTGCGAGTTAAGGAATACCGTCGTTCCGTTTTCGCGGAGCCGTTCGATCAGAACGCGTACGTCGTGGCGACCGAGCGGATCGAGCGCCGACGTCGGCTCGTCGAGAAAAATGAGTACAGGCGCGCCGAGTAATGCGACCGCGAGACCCAAGCGTTGCTGCATGCCTTTCGAATAGGTGCCGACGCGGTCGCGCGCGCGTGCCGACAGACCGACGATTGACAGGACCCGCTCTATTTCATCTCGCCGTTCCGTCATCGTCAGCCCCAGAAGTCGCGCATGAAAGGCGAGCACTTCGCGCGCGTCGAGCCACTCCTGGTACCGAAAGAGTTCCGGAAGGTAGCCGATGCGCCGGCGTACGGCGCGATCGCCCAGCGGCGCACCCAGCACTTCGCCGGCACCCGACGTCGGGCGCGTGAGGCCGAGCAAGAGTTTGACCGCCGTCGTTTTGCCGGCGCCGTTGGGACCGAGGAAGCCAAATATTTCGCCGCGCCGGACCGTCAGCGTGAGATCGGTGAGCGCCGTCGCCGATCGATAGCGCTTCGCAAGACCGATCGTTTCAATTGCATAGTCCGGCGCGACCTTCAATGCAGAGAGTTCGCCACCGCCAGGATCGTTTGTACCGGCAACGTTCCGGCGACGCCGTAAACGTATCCGTTGTTCTGCCAGATGACGCCGGCTCCAACGCCGGTGTTATCGCCGACCATCAGTCCCGGAGCGCCCTGCACGATGACGTGTTCAGCTCGCATGCGGTCAATCGGAACCGGGATCGGCAACGTCGACGTCGGATCGGAGATCGCGTGCAGCTCGGCGGCGACCTGCGGCGGTACGCCGGGCTGCGCGGCCACGTAATCAATCAGCGTCGCGGCCGACGCGCCGTTCGATGTGATCGTGGGAGCGGGCATCTGCGCGACGAGCAGTTTGGGCCAATCGTCACGGCTGCGTCCCTGCCGGCGATGGAGTGCACGCTCGCGCGGCGTCTGATAGATCGTCATCACGATCGGACCAACCGTTGCGGCCAGCGTACTGCCGTCGAGGCCGCGCGGCATGGGAGGCAGCGCACGGCCGGCTGCCGCAGCGGCGTCGGCCGCCTTTGCAGCGCTGAACGTAAAGGCGGTCGTACCGCGCGAGGTAAGGCGATACTCCGGCATGCCGGTGCCCGGCGGCACGAACGATGGTACGCGCACCGGCATGCGGGTCAGCAGTGCGGCGTGGCGTGCATCGCCCGCTTCCGCACGGCGCTGCGGTACGATATCTCGCGTCGTGCCGTACTTGCTCAAATCAGGCAAGGTCCTCAAACGCTGGGCGTCGGCGCGCGAGATCGGTAACGCGACGAATTGGCGCGGCTCAAAGATTGCCAGAAAACTCTGCGCGAACGTGCGCAGCGGCGTTGCAACCAACAGCAGCACAATCGCTGCCGCCGCGTACGCGCTCCAGAGCACGGGGCGAAGGCGCAATCCGCGGAGGGTTGCGCTCCGGAGCGCCGGCTGCGTGGCAGCACTTTGCGCTGCGAATCTGGCAAAGCGGCGACGACAGGCGATGCATCCGTCGAGATGGCGGCGTTGTGATCCGAGCAGCACTCGCGGCTCATCGAAAGCCCGGCGCAAAGCGTTAGGGTGAAGATGTTTCATGGCTGTCGTCCTTTTCCGAGTTACCTTCCTACTTCGCTCTCTAAGCGCCCAAGACTGCGCGTTCATGACGCGCGTATCAGATGCGGTTTCGCACGCTCGTATTGCGACGGCCACGCCACCTCGGCGCCGAGGGCGAGCGCTGCGCGTAGGGGCCAGTACGGGTCGCGCAGCAGCTCCCGAGCCAGCAACACGATATCGGCTTGGCCGCCGCCGATGATGCCGTCGGCTTGGTGGGCGTCGGTAATCAAGCCGACCGCGCCGGTCGCAATGCCGGCCTCGGCACGAATCCGGGCGGCCAACGGCACTTGATATCCCGGCCCGACGGCAATGCGCTGGCGCGACGTCAGGCCGCCCGACGATGCGTCGATCAAATCGACGCCGATTCCGTGCAAATCGCGGGCGAGACGCACCGACTCGTCGACGTTCCAACCGCCCTCGGCCCAATCCGACGCTGAAACGCGCACGAACAGCGGGACGTCGGCCGGGATCACCGCGCGGATCGAGCGCACGACGTCGTGGACGATGCGCGTGCGATTTTCGAACGAACCGCCATACGCGTCGGTTCGCGCATTGGAGAGCGGCGAGAAAAATTCGTGCAGCAAATACCCATGCGCCGCATGCACCTCGATGACGCCAAAGCCCGCGTCCAGCGCGCGGCGCGCGGCGGCCGCGAAGTCGTCGGCCACCGTCGCGATCTCGTCCAACGTGAGTTCATGCGGCACCGGATAGTCGCCGAAGGGAAGCGCACTGGGCGCGACCGCTTGCCAGCCACCATCCGCTTGTGGAACCGGTGCGTTGCCCTCCCATGGCCTTGCCGTGCTCGCCTTGCGCCCGGCGTGCGCGAGTTGGATGCCGGGAACGCTGCCGTGCGTCGTGATGAAGTCGGTAATGCGGCTCAGCATCGCGACGTGCTCGTTGCGATAGATGCCGAGATCGTGTGGACTGATTCGGCCGACGGCGGTGACGGCGGCGGCCTCGGTGAAAACGAGCGCCGCACCGCCGATCGCACGGCTGCCAAGGTGAACGAGATGCCAATCCGCAGCGAACCCATCCTCGCTCGAATACTCGCACATCGGCGATACCGCGATACGGTTCTTTAGCGTTACGCCGCGTAGGGACAAGGGCTCGAAGAGGTGCGCCATCGTCCGCTGAACACGAGGTCCGAAGCGGGTAGTTTCAGCGGACGCGGCCGCCGTTACGGCGTCGGTGAAACCGTCGGCGCCATCGGGTTACGTCGATTGCGTTGCATTGCGGCTTGAAACTGCGTTCTCTGCGCCGGCGTCAGGATGTTCTCAATTTGTGCGCGAAATTGCGCCGGGGTTTCGGGCGTACGGCTCGTGCGCGACGCACGGTACGACTGGCGGGCCGCTTTGATTTGCGCTTTTTGCGTATCCGAAAGTCCGAGCGTCCGCAAGGCGCGCATCATGCGGCTGCCGCGCCGCTTGTGCGTGCCCATTGTGGCGTTGGAACCGGGCACGGAGGTCGCAATCGCGGGGGCGGTGGCGGCCGGCGCCCTCTGCGCGCAAGCAGCAACACCGCTGCCCAGTAGAGCGCCGACGAGAGCGAAAAGAGCACGGTTCGCCGCGCTACGCTGGCGAACCGGAAGGTATGGACGGTTGAGCACGGTTGTTCTCCTTTTGTCCCTTAGGAAACGACCGCGCGATAACCGATGTTGCGATACGATCTGAAGGATGGATGAGAATGCGCTTTCACACGGAGTACCTCACGCTGGACACGCGAGAGCGGTACGAGATTCGGGACATCACGGACGACGTCGCGCGCATCGTAGCTGGGGCTGACGTCACCGATGGAATGGTCCTCGTCAGCGCAATGCATATTACTGCGAGCGTCTTCGTGAACGACCACGAGTCCGGTTTGTGGTCGGACATCATGACCTGGCTCGAGGAATTAGCGCCCGCGAAGCTGGACTACGCCCATCATCGCACGGGAGAGGACAACGCCGACGCCCACCTCAAGCGGATGCTGCTCGGGCACCAAGTCCTCTTACCGATCACGAAGCGCGTGCTCGATCTCGGCCCGTGGGAACGCGTCCATTACGGCGAGTTCGACGGCCGTCGCCCCAAGCGCGTCGTCGTCAAAGTGATGGGCGATTAGGGTTTTCAGCGAGATCCGGCGACCAAAATGCCGCCGTAGCGTGCCGTTCCGATTCGAAATACCAGTCGATGATCGCGTCCTTCGTTGAGCGGCACTCACATCCGTACCGGGAGCACCCGGCCCCCTCGTGCCCCTCCGTGGCATGCTGGCAGCGCGGACACGGCAGAAGCACCGGAGTAAACTCGTCGCTCCTCATCATACACCGCTCCTATCGGGCTTTACAGCCAAGCCGGGGTTTTGCGGAATGCGAGAGCGCTTCGACATACGCAACGCCGGAAGCCGACGGAGCAGCAGCAGTCTCGATCGCAAGCATATGCGATATGCGAAGACGGCCATCGTGTCGCTTCCATATAAAATTAGACTGACGGACGACTTCTGGTCCGGTTCACTGCGGTTCGCTGGTGAACCGTAAGGGGATAAAGCAACGTGGCAACGGATACCGACGAACACTTCGACCGAAGCGCACTGTTGTGTCACCTCAGGGGCGCCGATCGAGCTGACGTCTCGAAGGGCGGCAAGGTCGTACGTTTGGCGCTCGGAGAAACGGTTTACGAAGCGGAGAGGCCGATCCACGACGTCTACTTTCCGCTCGATGCCATCCTTTCGGTCGTGACGGTCATGAAGGATGGAGCGATTGTCGAGATCGGCTCCATCGGGCGTGAAGGCATGTCGGCTATTCCGCTCATTATGGGCGGCGCCACGACGGCGAACAGGAACGTTTGCCAGATGGCCGGAGACGTGTGGAAGATGAGCGCTCCCACGTTTCGCACGCTTGTTACGGAGAACAAGCGATTCCGCGACCTCATGAATCGGTATTTGCAAGCCTACGTGAACATGGTATCGCAATATTCGGCCTGTAATCGATTGCATAGCGTGTACCAGCGCGCCGCTCGCTGGCTCTTGATGACTCGCGACCGGGTTGTACGAGACGAGTTTCCGCTCACACACGAATTCCTAGCGGCGATGCTCGGTTCTCATCGGTCCGGTGTTACCGTCGCCATCGAAAACCTTCAGAAAGCCGGCTTCATCCGCTCTCGCCGAGGTCGGATCACGATTCTGGATACGGCTGGTCTGGGTGAGGCAACGTGTGAATGTTATGAACTTATGGTGCGGCATTTCGACGACGCGCTGGGCGCGTCGATCGAACCAGCCCGAACTGCCGTCAAGGTGAGAAGCGAACGAAGCGCTCGCCGGAATCGCGCGGGCTAAGCGGCGTTACAAGCGTCAGGGCTTGATCGCGATTCGCTTCACTGCGTCGCTCGCTTGTGACTCGAATCGTTTGAAGTTGTCGTAGAAGAGGGCCGCGAGCCGCTTGGCCTGCGCGTCGTACGCTGCTTTGTCGGCCCACGCATTACGTGGGTTGAGGACCTCCGATGGAACGTTCGGAACCTCACTCGGTATCGAAAGACCGAAAAACGGCTCGGGAGCAAATGATGCTTTTGCAAGAGCGCCGTCGAGCGCCGCGTTGACCATCGCGCGCGTATGTGCGATTGCCATGCGCCGGCCGACGCCGTACGGCCCGCCGCTCCAGCCCGTATTCACGAGCCAACACGTTACGTCGTGTTCGGCGATGCGTTGGCCGAGCAATTTCGAGTACACCGTCGGATGGTGCACCATGAACGGCGCTCCGAAGCAGGTCGAGAACGTCGCGGTCGGTTCGGTCACGCCGCGCTCCGTGCCCGCGACTTTGGCCGTATAACCGGAGAGAAAGTGGTACATCGCCTGCTCGCGCGAGAGCTTCGCGATCGGCGGCAGCACGCCGAACGCGTCAGCCGTCAGCATGATGATCGACCTGGGATGCCCGGACATCAGATTGGGGACGGTGTTGGGGATGAACTCGACGGGATACGCGGCGCGCGTATTTTCGGTCTTGCTTTCGCTTTCGAGATCGAGCGCGCGCGTCGCTGGATCGAGCACGACGTTCTCGAGAACGGAACCGAAACGGTGCGAGGCCGCCCAAATCTCCGGCTCCGCTTTGCGCGAAAGCTTGATGACTTTTGCGTAGCAGCCGCCTTCGAAGTTGAATATCCCGTCGGCAGACCAGCCGTGTTCGTCGTCGCCGACGAGCGGTCGCTGCGAGTCAGCCGACAGCGTCGTCTTTCCCGTACCGGAGAGTCCGAAGAAGATGGTAGCACCGCCGGAGCGGCCGACGTTGGCCGAGCAGTGCATCGACAGCACGTCACGCAGCGGCATGAGGTAGTTCATGATCGTGAAGACGGACTTTTTGATCTCGCCGGCATACCGCGTGCCGCCGATCAAGACGATCTTGCGCGCCAAGTTGATCAGGATGAACGTCCCGCTACGCGTTCCGTCGCGGGCGGGATCGGCCACGAATTCGGCCGCGTCGACGACCGTGAAGCCGGGGACGAAATCGGGCGGCGCCTGTTCGGGCGTCAAAAAAAGATTGCGGGCGAACAGCGAGTGCCAGGCATATTGCGTGATGACGCGGACCGGCAAACGGTACCGTCGGTCGGCGCCGACGTACGTGTCGAGCGTGTAGATCTCGCGTTGCGAGAGAAATGCCGCGACACGCGCGAACAGCGCATCGAAGATTTGCGGCGTCGTAGCCTTATTGGTGTCGCCCCAATCGATGTTCGCTTCGCTGCTCGGCTCGCGTACGAAGAACTTGTCCTTCGGTGAGCGACCCGTATGCTCGCCTGTTTCGACCACGAACTGCCCGTCGGCGCCGAGTTCTCCCTCGCCGCGGCGCAACGCGTGTTCGTACAGCGTGGCGACGGAAAGGTCGCGATGGACGGCGCGCGCGTTCGCGAGTCCGAGGGCATCGAGCTGCGCGTGGAAGCGTTCGTCGATTGCAGGCAACGTGAGAATGGTTGCGACCTCCGAAGGTGCGGCTTGGGAGCGTTTCTCGCGGCTTTGGGGCGCGCCTTCACTCCTTTTCGGGACGCGGCAACGGGCTTGCGCGAGAAGGAGCAGAAGCGGCGCTCGTGCGCTTTAAGAACCGAGCCGTTGCCCTGATCATCGTCATCCTGGGGCTCAAAACGGAGGTCGCCGCCGCTCCCGGGGCCCAAATCGCCGTCGGGACGCTTGCACCCGGTCGCTCGAACGCGATCACCGATGTCTCCGGCGTCCGCGTCGGACAAATAACCAAGATCGAGGGCGCCCCAGGCCCGCTGATACCGGGCAAGGGGCCGGTGCGCACGGGCGTGACGGTCGTCCTGCCCAACGACGATCCCTGGAGTAAGCGGGTCGCGGCGGCGACCTTCGATCTCAACGGCAACGGCGAGATGACGGGGGCGCACTGGGTGGACGAAGCGGGTTTTCTCGAGGTCCCGATCGCACTGACCAATACGCTCGACGTGCCGCGGGTCGACGACGGCGTCATCGATTGGTTGATCGCGCGCCATCCCGAGATCGGCGTCCGCGCCGACGTGCCGCTGCCGGTGGTGGCCGAGTGCGACGATCAAGGGATCAACGACATCCAGGGCCGGCACGTGTCGCCCGCCGACGCGGTCGCTGCGCTCGACGCGGCGCGCCCAGGCCCGTTTCCGCGCGGCGACGTCGGCGCGGGAACCGGCATGCGGGCCTTCGGTTTCAAAGCCGGCATCGGGACGGCTTCGCGCGTCGTCGCGCGCAGTGCGGGCGGCTACACGGTCGGCGTCCTGGTCAACGCAAACACCGGATCGCGTGAAGAATTGCGCATCGACGGTGTGCCGGTCGGCCGCATCTTCGCCCACGAGCTGCTGCCGACGGTTTCCAAACCCGCGGCGGATGCGCGTTCGAGGGCCGGCGTGGTTGCGGCACCGCCGGAGCACGGGCGCGCCGCCGGCGGCAGCATCATCGTGACGATTGCAACCGACGCGCCGCTCGATCATCGTCAGTTGCGCGAACTCGCCAAACGTGCGACGCTCGGCCTCGCGCGCACGGGCGTCACCTCGCATGTCTCGAGCGGCGACCTGCTGATCGCGTTCAGCACGACGCATCTCTATCCGCGCGAGCCCGCCGCTCCACTTCCGAGCGCACTGGTCAACAGCGACGATGTCATGGACGCGCTCTTTGCCGCCACCGCCGAAGCAACCGAAGCCGCCGTCGTCGATGCGCTGTTCTCCGCGCGCACGCTTTCCGGTGCACGCGGCCTCACGTACTACGCCTTGCCTGCGGCGCGGGTGGAGCGACTCATCGGCGATGCGCGCCGGGCGTGGCGTAGCGCCCCATAGCGCAGTAGGGAAAGGCAACCAGACCTAACATAACGTCGGTGCCATACATAGTGCTTTCTTCGGAGGACTGCTATGCTGTTGAACCGTGCGGCCGCAGTAGCGGCGCTTTTCGTCGGACTCAGCGCGGTTTCTGGGAGCGCCCAGGTCGTCGGGCGTTCAACGCTCGGCGTGTCGACGTCGTCGCTGCAACTGGTCGCGCGTGGTTACCGGGCATCGAAGATCATCGGCTCCTCGGTGTACGATACGTCGCGCCATAAAATCGGTAACGTAAACGACTTGGTGATTACACCCGACAAGACCGTCTCGTTCGCCATCGTGGGCGTCGGCGGCTTCCTCGGCCTCGGACAAAAGGACGTCGCGATCCCGATCAACCGCTTCAGCCGAATGCAGCCGATGACCTTACCGGGCGCAACGAAAAAGGCGCTCAACAACCTGCCGGCGTTCCACTATTCTCACTGAGAGCGCAACTGCGGCTTAGGCTACCGCCTCGGTCGGCGCCGGGGGTGCGACGAGCATCGGTGACGGCGCCACGTACATCGGCTTCATTCCGACGACGGCGTCGATGGAACGGTCGCCGGCCGTGACGTGGCAGAACGCTTGATCGCGGGTCATCGAGAACAGAACGCCCGGATCGACCGAATTCTGGTTGTACTTCGTCGCCCGCGCCAGCAAGCCGAGCGTCGCATCGTCATCGGTCTTGAAGAAAATCTTTTGGGTGAAGTTCTGCAGCGCCGCGTCGACGTGATGCGGCGCCAGCACGGCGTACAACGAAGCAACGCCTTGAGTGGTGCCGAGCACCATGCAACCCGCCGAACGAATGACGCCGAGCGACGAGACGTCCGACTCGGAGATGCACAACTGGTACTCGTCGATGCCGAAGACCACCGGCCGCACTTGATCGAGCGTCGGATTGGAGCGCCGGTTTTCGACCGCCGTGAAGAAGCGTCGCTTTGCCAAGGTGTAGAGCGACTGCGCGGCGCGCTCGTAGCGCGAACGCGGAACGTGCAACACGATCACGTTGCCCTCGAAGACGCTGTTCATCGAAATGAGGTTATGCTTGCGGGCGAAGGTCTTCGTGATGTCGACGTCGCGCAGCGGCTCGAGCAGTTGGGAAATCGCAAACTGAACCGTGCGCCGCGTTTCCGGCATCATCTGAAAATAGCGGGTGTCCTCGTAGCTGAGCGCTTCGTGGATCGTCCATGCTTCGTCGCTGTCGCTGCGGATGGCACGTAGGCGTTCCGTAGCCTGAATGCGCACGAGCGCCGCAAACTTATCATCGAAGCAGTAGCTCGTGAGGTGCTCGAACGTATAATACTGATCGCCCGCAGCTTGAAGCATGCGCAACGCGTTCTTCATACGTGCCAGGCCCGCGTCGACCCACTGTTTCGCATCTTCACTGACCCGTCCGAAGGTGTCGCGAAAATAGACGCTGTCGACGTCGGGGCTTCCGCACATCAGTTCCAAACCGATCTCGCTGCCGGGTTGGATGACCACGGACTTGCGCCCGGCACGCCGCGCAATTTCGCACACCTCGCCGACCGCTTCAGTCTTAGCGCAGATGACGAACGCGCCCGCACCCAGATCGGAAAGCATCGATTGCAGCATCGGGTTATATCCGCGCGTCGTCTTGCCGGAACCCGACGAGCCGAAGATCATCGTATGGCGGCACAGGTCGTCGATGCCGAAATCGATTCGGCCATCGCCGGTCCCGAGGCTCAACGAATGTGACGGGGCGCGTTCACGAACGTCCACCACAGGTCTATCGACCGCGGTCGAAGCCTGCTATACCAGAAAACAAGGCGGCCGCTTCGAGATGAAGCCGCCGCCAAGGAAGTGTGACCTGGGTCGAACTTCGCCCTTTAAGCCACGTGCATCGGGGCGAGATCATGGGCGGAAAGCACATGACCGGGGGAGATCACGTGACGTTTGAGCCCGAGCTTCGTGGGATCGATGCCGAGCGCGATCGCGACCAATTGCGGGAGATGGAACGTCGGCAGGTCCGTACGCCCCCAGCGCGCGGCTGAATCGGCTTGGTAGCCATCGAGCGCCAGATGGCACAGCGGGCACGGCGTTAGAACGGCTTCGGCGCCCGCGTCTTTGGCGATGCGCATGTTTTGCCCGACCATGTTGGCGGCGATGCCGTCCTTCTCGAGCTGGACGTGGAACCCGCAGCAGCGCGTCTTGCCGGCGTAGTCGACCGGTTCGCCGCCAAGTGCCGTGATCAGATCTTCGAGCGAATGAGGATTGCGGGCCGATTCCCAACCGTTGACCGACTCGGGTCGGATGATGTGGCAGCCGTAAAACGGCGCGACCTTGAGGCCTTGCAGCGGATTGACGACCATCTTCGACAGTTCGTCGAGCCCGATGTCGTCGATCAGCATCCACAGAAGATGACGAACGGAAACCGTTCCCTTGTAGCTCGCTCCGAACTTGCCGAGGATGGCGTTGGACTGCTCCATGCGCAATTCGTCCTCGAGCAGCTCTTTGTTGGAAGCGCGCATGTGTCCCGTGCACGTTGAGCAGATCGTAATGACGTCGTCGAGCCCGAGCGCTTCTGCCTGCGCGTAGGTACGGGCGTTGAGCACGCGAGCGACATCGCGGTTGACATCGTTGAGAACCGATGCGCCGCAGCACGATGCCGCCGTCAGTTCGACGAGTTCGATGCCAAGCTTGTCGGCGAGCAGCATCGTCGAGTTGAAGAGTTCGGTGCACGACTCTTTGGCGACGCAGCCGGGGAAGAAGCCGTACCGTTTCATCTCGGCCGACTTCGAGCGGCGCTTTGCCGAGAGTGGAAACGAAGTTGTTGCGACGGTCATGACGCGATGGGAACCTCCATGGCTTCGAAAATCGTCCGAATCTCGTCGACCTTCTGAACCGGATGCATGAACAGCGGTGGAACTTTTCCTTTCGAAGCCATCCGCAAGCCGAGCGGCATGACCTTGAGCAAACCCTTGAAGTTGAAACGGCCGATCGTACCGGCGATCACTTCATTCTCGGCGAGCATGCCGGTTTGCTTGATCGTCTTCGCAACGACGAGCGCATGGCGCGGACCGGGTGCATCGGTCAGTCCTACCTGAATCGACCGGCGCTTCGTATCGATGATGCGGTCGTGCGGATCGACGTGTTTGGGGCAGTACGAACACGCATAGCAGTGCGCGCACAACCAGAGGTAATCGTCACTGATCTGGGCGACGCGTTCCTTTTGCTTGGCATCGCGGGTGTCTTCGATGAAGCGGTACGCATACGCGATCGCGGCCGGCCCGGAGAAAGCCGGATCGACGCTGACGACGGGGCAGAGCGAATAGCATGTTGCGCACATCACGCAATTGGCCACGGCAACCAGTTTCTTCATGTCTTCGGGCGAAACGCGGCGTTCGCGCTCGTGCTCTTCGTCGCGGTCGGCCGGTTGCAAATACGGCTTCAGACGCGAATACTTATCCCAATACGGGTCCATGTGGACGACCATGTCCTTCATGGGTTCGAAGTTGGGCATTGGGTCGACCTTGACCGAACGGTCGGCGCGTAAGACGTCGCGGATGGGTGTCTTGCAAGCCAGTCCGGTGACGCCGTTGATGTTCATCGAACATGAACCGCAGATCGCCGACCGGCACGAGCGCCGGAACGAGATCGACCCATCGACCTCCGCTTTGGCATGCTCGAGCGCATCCAGGACCGTCGCGTTTTCATTGAAGTCGATGTCGACGCGTTCACGCCGCGGCTCGTCATCGACCGCTTGGTCGTAGCGAAACAAGTCCAAAACGATTTTTGCCACTAGTACGTCCTCACTTGTGGTTGCCACTTGGTGAACGTCACCTTGCGCTCGTAGTCCGGTATCGGGTCGGACGTCGGCCCGGTGTAGCGCATACGCGTGTGAACGAGCCACTTGTCATCGTTGCGCTCGGGGAAGTCGGTGCGAGCCTGAGCACCGCGCGATTCGTCACGCTGCAGCGCTCCGTAAGCGATGGGCATCGCGATGTCCATCAAAAACTCGGCTTCGAGTAGACCGGTCAGGTCGGTGTTGAACGTCTTGGATTTGTCCATCACGGTCATCGTCTGGGCCGCCGCGCGCACTTCCCGCAGTCCCTCGACGGCCTTGGCCAATTCCGCTTCCGTGCGGAAGATGAACACGTTTTCCGACATCAAACCGTTCAGCCGCTTGCGCACTTGCGGATGCCGCTCGCCACCCTGGCGAGCCAGAATTTCGGCGATCCGGTTCTTTTCAGCGAGCAACGTCCGTGCGGACTGACGCACGCTGCCAACGCTTTTGATGTAGTTGACGGCGTGACGAGCGGCGCGCGCGCCGAAGACGATCGTTTCGAGGAGCGAGTTGCCGCCCAGACGGTTGGAGCCGTGGACGCTGACGCAGGCGCATTCACCGGCGGCATACACGCCGGGAATGCTCGTCGCGCCGAACTTGTCGGTTTCAATGCCGCCCATGGCATAGTGCATGCCGGGAAGAATCGGAATCGGCGTGTCGATGGCGTCCTTGCCGGTTGCATCGAGCGCGAGTTCGCGAATCTGCGGGAGACGTTCCAAAATCTTTTCGCGACCGAGATGTCGCAGGTCGAGAAAGACGCAGCCATCAACGCCGCGCCCCTCGACAATCTCGGTCCACTCGGCGCGGCTCACCACATCGCGCGAGGCCAGTTCACCTTTATTCGGCGCGTACTTGAACATGAAGCGTTCGCCGTCGCTGTTGAGCAGGTAGGCGCCTTCGCCGCGGGCCGCTTCCGAGAGCAGCACGCCGTTCTCTTTGAGCGAGGTCGGATGGAACTGAACGAATTCCATGTCCATGAGCGGGATGCCGGCGCGGTACGCAATGGCCATACCGTCGCCCGTTGACGCGTAGCCGTTGGTCGTCTTGGCATAGACGCGGCCGAGACCGCCCGTCGCAAAAATTGTCGCTTTGGCCGTTACGAGTTCAAGTTCACCCGTGCGCATGTTGTACGCGACGACACCGGTTCCGATGCCGTCCTCGACGCACAGCGCGGTCGCAAAGTATTCTTCGTAGACCTTGACGCCGAAGCGCTCGAGCTGTTCCCACAACGTGTGCAAGATGACCAGACCCGTCACGTCCGCGGAATAGCACGTGCGCGGCGAGCCGGCACCACCGAAGGGCCGCTGCGCGATGCGACCGTCGGGCAGGCGCGAGAAGATGCAGCCGCGATGCTCGAGCCACACGATCTGGCGTGGTGCGTCGTCGGCCATCGCTTGGATCGCGTCCTGATCGCCGAGGTAATCGGAACCTTTCACGCAGTCGAAGGCATGCAGCTCGGGTGAATCGTCTTCGCGATTGCCGAGCGCTGCGTTGATGCCGCCCTGCGCTGCGCCGGAGTGGCTGCGCACGGGGTGCATCTTCGAGACGATGGCGACGTCTGCGCCACCTTCGGCAGCTTCGACCGCCGCCCGCATTCCGGCCAAACCGCCACCGACGACGACGACGTCGTGTTTGATCACCCTCGTAGTATAGCATCGCCTGGGCGAGACCAAAGGACCTTGGTCGCACGGGCGTTCGAGCAGCCGTCACGGCGGCCGCGAACGCGGCGTTCGAGAGACATGAAACGCCTTTCCCGCCACCGGTTCGCTATCGCGGTGGCATCGCTTATCACGGCCGTGGCGACGGCCGGGCTCGTTTTGGATGGGGCCGTTACGCCATTGCCCGGCATACAAGCATCGCGGCAAGCCGAGTTTGTTGCCAAGAAGACGATGGTCGTCGTTCCAACGTCACAGCCAAAAAGCACTCCGCCGCCGGTGAGTGCATCTCTGGTCGAGGCCAAGTATGCGGCGCCGCGGCTCAAGATCAACCCGCCTCTTGGGACGGCCGCGACCGCAGGCCACGAACAAGGCGTACCGTCGCCCCAGATGCCGCAGCAGCGGCGGTGCGGCGCGGGGAACTGGCGCGCCGCGCGACGTTGTCGCTGTTGGTTTCGGACGTGGGCCGCGCGCTCGGGGCCGTCCGAGCGCTTGCTGGCGCCGAAGCGGGCGACGTCACCGCGCTCAGCGATGAGCATCCTGATTCGCGCGCGACGGCCACAGCGCCGACATTACGATCGCGATTCCGTCCGACCGCTTCGACGTTACGCTCGATCGCTTGACGGCGTTCGGCGGCGTCCGTGCGCGAACCGTCACCGCCGAAGACGTCGGCGATCAACTCGTCGACGATGCCGCGCGCCTGCGCAACTTACGGCGCACCGAAGCCGACATGCTGCGCATCATGGACCGCTCGGGCAAAATCGGTGAAGTCCTCGACGTTGAGAACCAACTCAGCGCCGTGCGCGAATCGATCGAACGGCTCGACGCTGAATCAAAAGCGTTACAGCATCGCGTCGCTTATGCGACGATCGACGTCTCGCTCTCGAGCGAAGCGATCGCAACGACCGCCGAGCCAAGCTTGCAAGCGCAACTCGACGCTGCGTGGCAAACGGCGCTCCAGTGTCGGCGCGGATTCACGCTGAACTTGGCCGCGCGGATCTTCGTGGTCATCGCTTTCGCCCCGTACTGGCTCGGCGCCGCCCTCATCGTGGCCGGCGCCCTCGTAGCGGGCACCCGGCGTGTGGCCCGGCGTTACCAGATTTGACAGCGGCTCGCCGGCGGTTTCCACATGGCTGAGCCAGGCTTGATGTTGAAGGCCCGGACGAAGTTTGCTTCGTCGGAGAGGGTGCCGTTGACGCGATAGCGCGCGGGCGGGTGCGGGTCGCCGAGAACCTGAGAGCGTTCGGCTTCGGGGCGTTGTTTTGTCCGCCAGACTTGCGCCCAACTCAAGAAGTATCGCTGTTGCGGTGAAAGACCATCGATCGTTCCGGGGTGCTCACCGGTGAGCGACGTTTCCAGCGCGCGGTAGGCGAGGGTCGTTCCGCCGATGTCGGCGGTCGCTTCGCCGGCGTCGAGCTTGCCGTTGAGCTTGAGACCGACGGAACTCGTGTAGGCATCGAGTTGGTTGATCACGCAGGCGACGCGCGCGTGAAAGCGGGCGGCGTCGCGCGGCGTGACGATGCGGTGCAGGTTGCCGTTGCCGTCGTAGTCGCTGCCTTCATCATCGAACCCGTGCGTCATCTCATGGCCGATGACCGCGCCGATCCCGCCGAAGTTGACCGCATCGTCGGCGTGCTCGTCGAAGAACGGTGTTTCGAGGATGCCGGCCGGGATGACCACCTCGTTCATCGAGGGATCATAGTAGGCATTGACGGTTTGGGGCGTGAGACCCCACTCGGAACGATCCAGTGGTTTACCGATTTTGGTAACGTCGCGCGCGAACTCGAAGCGCTGCGCGTTCAGTACGTCACCCAGAAAGTTCGAGCGAGAGACCGAAAGGGCGGCATAACTTCGCCACCGGTCGGGATAGCCGACTTTCGCGGTGCTGAGCTTCGCAAGTTTCGCTAGTGCGGCAGCACGCGTCTGCGGTCCCATC
>JAABUQ010001240.1_pt1 | contig 56049 bp, 85 predicted proteins | sample 5560001 | NCBI WGS metagenome assembly JAABUQ01 (sample SAMN10711888, study PRJNA513371) | rock metagenome | isolation source: Antarctica rocks | place: Antarctica: Victoria Land, Finger Mt nord | collected 2015-12-18
TCCAGAGCAGGGCTGATTGCCTCGTTGCCTCAGTGCGTCTTCTTCTGGCTGTTGCCTCAGCCCATTTTCTTGCGCATGCATTCCACACTCCCCTCCCAACAGCAGTGCGAGGAAAGCGCACTCTGCGTCCAGCACGCAGACGATCACCCTCTCTCCTCAGTTCCTGTGACGGCTGGACGCTCTCGACCGAGGCAGGCATCGGCATGCGTCCACCAGGGGATGGGACCCTCCGACTTCGGATGGTTCTCTGATCTGGCAAGCGCACGGTGTCGGGAGCTTCGATCACGGCTCGCCGCACCGAGTGCAACACCTGCTCGTTGGCGAAAGCGGTTTGTAGAGCCAGCCACACCAGGAGCACAATGCTCACAAAGAGCACACAAATAATGCTATACAGAACAACAATCATCCTTCAAACCTCGCCACAATGTCTTGTAACTGCCCTTCAGAAAGCTTTGTACTTGCCCATCCTGCTACAAACGAGGGAAGCATCATACTCTCGATTTCTTCCGCTTCCTTGTTCTGTGCAAGCAAGTCAAGAGAGGTTCCGGCTCGTAGCATCTCATAGACGTGAACAGCTTGCTTGAGGTGTGATTTTCCACCTGGCGTCGGCATGACATCCAAGACGACAATCATGAGCATTTCGCGTCGGTTCGGGTCAAGAGACGGCGCGGATATGGGCTGCTCACCATGCTTCACAGTACTTGCCCAGGCTTCCGTGATAAGGCAGACTTGCTTCACCTCAGAGCCCTTGTGGTCTGCTCCAAACTGGACCCCGACGCGAAACAGATACTTCTGTTTGTCTAAGGTGGTGCCATTCGGTTGACCAAAACCGTCCAAAATGAAGATGGTGCTTGCAGTGTCCGACTCGACAAGGAGAGTCGGCCAATGCGATCCATGCACTAACAAGGACTCCTTCGCATGCTGGACAATCGCGGAAATGTTCATACGTCTCCTTTCTTCAATGCGCCATCGGGCCCAAGTGCTCCCTGCTCCGAAACCGCGAGAAGCAGATCAATCGCCCCTTGCGCCTCTTCGTCATCCTCAAACAATTCGGAATCTGAATTGTTTGTCAATTCTTTTTGTTCCTCGTCTGACTTGTTTTCAGGCTCAACAAAGGGCACAATCAGCCCATATTTGAGAGCGTGGTTGATCGTTCTACATCTATCGTCAAAGGACCATCCATCAATGCCAGCTTCATTGATAGGCAAACCTTGAAGAGACGTGATGAACCGATGAAACTGTTCATCCGTTGCATGCTCAACATCAACTGGTGGCCCGTTTTCGATAGGCAACAATTTTACGGCTACTTCCCACGGGCGCAGGCGTTTGAAGTCCTGCTTCTGTAAGCCATCGCTCTTTGCGTTCCCAACATTTGACATGTCGATCATAGTCTTTCCCATCCTTTCCTTTGTTCGGCTTGGTAAAGTACCATCGCTTATAATAGGTCTGCATGTCGCTCGACAACCCAGGAAACGGTCTTCCCATTTTGGAAGAGAACAACACCACATCTCGTACAGGGTCGATGTCATCATTCCCAAGATCATCGTACTTCCTTAACCTCCCAGGATTGCCAATTTTTTTAATTTCAGGGACATTCTCGCGCTCCTCGGCTTGTGGAGCCAGCGTATCAGGCTCAAACAATTCAGGAGATGAATTCTTTTGGATTCTTTTTGTTCCTGCATCCGAATTGTTTGGCGGCTCATTCTGAACAGTTTTTACTCCCTCCGGTGAATTGTTTTGGGACTCAGGCTCCGAATTGTTTTTTGCGTCAACTCCCCGCGCTTCCACGTCTGGAAATGCTTCTGCAGGAGGTTTCGGGCCTCGGTCTCGCTCTTTTTCAGGCCGTGCAAGAGGGCCTGATGGTTTCGCTCTGGGGAGCGGTACTGCTGCATAGGGTTCCTCGTTTCTCGGCTGTTCAGATCGTGCTACGGGTTCGGCTCGTCGTAGTGGCTCATCAGGTGACTCCTCTCTTGTCGGTTGTGCAGGATGCACGACGGGTAACGGATCAGTGTGACGCACTTCTGGCCTCCGCGATTGTTCAGGTAGAGGATGCTTGAGAAAGACAAAAGGGCGTCTCGAAACGTGCTGGTCCTCGGGTTCAGGCGCTATGCGTTGTGGCTGCCGTTCCCGTTCGCCTGGTGTTTGCTCGGGACGGCCTTGAAAAAAGAGTCATCTGATCCACCGAGCAATTTTTCCGTATAGCCACGAGCCATCTCGTCATCGCGCTGCTGCTGCTGCTGCTGCTGCTGCTCTTTGGCTCGACGCTCTTCTTTGGGACGCAATTTCTCATAGTGACGCTGCTGGTGACGCGCCTCTGCTTCATCAACCACGGAGAGATCGCCAGTGTAAAACCGTCTCTTCTGCTCGGTGGTCATGTTTGGAATCAGGTTCATCGCGTCACGCACAATGTCGCGTCCGGCGTAGTCACGAGCGCGAACAACATCCTGCGCAGCTGGACGGTTGACGCTGGCATGAATGACCTTTGCCTGTGCAAAGGCATACCACAGGGCGATTGCGCCCATGACACCGATGATCGCCGCCTGAACGGGATGCCCCTCGACGAGAATCGTATAACAGCGAAACAGCAGAGATGAGATTTCAATGCCAGCCACCAGCCACCGCACATGCGTCCAACTGCGAAGATAACTTCCATTGCCCTTGGCGGTCGCCTCAAAACTTTCTACATGCTCACGCAGATATTCCCCAAGCACAAACGCCTGGAACGCTGCCCCGAAAATGAAGATCGCGAAGGCCCAGGCCCCAATCTGTGTGCCAATGGAGCCGAAGACAATGGAGAGCGCAATCTCGCCCAAAAAGCCCCCAAGCAGGAATGCCTGAAATGCAAACAGGGCGTGAACCGCAATCTCAACCAAGACGGCCCAGGCAAGGCTCACTTGGTCATTATGGAAAAATTTCATTTTTTTGTCCTTTCAGACTATACTGAAACTGTTCTGAACGAAATCCAGGACTGGCAACGGGCGCACCACTTGCGCCCCGTCGCTTTACGCGCAAACGCGCTACGAAACGAGAAATTTCTTGAGCACTTCCGCCGAGACCGCGATCATGAGACGCTTGTTGTTTTCGGGCACCTGCTCCCACGGAACTGCGCTTGCCTTGCGGGTCTGGTACGAATAGTCCGGTGCAAGCCGCTCATAGGTCTCGTGAAAGAAGCGGGCGACCTCTTCAGGGGTTGTCTCCTGCTCTACGACAGTCTCATCTTTCACCAGCGCGATCTGCTGCTCGCGCTCGGAATCGCTCAACACATCCTTTTCTCCACGGAAGAATATCGGGAGAGTGAGAGCATTGGTCCAGTGGAACACACCGTCACCATACCGCCAGAACTCGACATTGACGCTCTGTTCGCGCGCAATGAGACCGCGTGCAAGCGACCAGCCCTCATCCATTGACGCAATCGGGCCAGATTGAACGACTGCACCCGTCGCATCTTTGGCGATGAAGAAGAGCGGGCCTCCCTTGTGTGTGACCATGATACCTCCTAGACCGCGACCCGCTCATCACGTGTCACTGCTCCGGCATACTGCGCGTACGCTTCCAACGCCCACGCAATCTGCTGCTTGAGTGTCACGTCCACCGGCTGCATCCATTCTTCGGGCGTGTACAGATCGCAATACACGTCTCGCTCGATGTACAGCCCGAGCACAGAGCGACCGCTGGGCAACTGTCCCCACGAGGTCTGCATCCCCGGATACTGCGCCGTAATCTGCTGCTCTAACGCCTCAGCTTCAGTCTGCGTCATTCCCCATGTGTCCCCTTGCCCGTTTCCTTGTGTAACTTCCACTGGTTGAGCTATTGTTACACAAGACTGCGGAATGTCTTGCGTGATCGGGTGCGCGTGCGGCACCTCTGGCTCCGGATAGAGGCGTGTTGCGTGAGCTGGCGGTGTCCAGTCACGTGACTTGAACGCGATCTCCTCGTAGAACTTGTTGATCTTGACCAACGTCAACAGTTCATGATGATCTTTCCAGAATTTCTCAACATGCTTGAAGTACAGGATGGCGACTTCAGCTTGTCGTAAGGCGTCCTCCTCGCCTATGAGCACGGCGAGAGCTTCAAGACGCTGAGAAAGGGCCTGGAATGCTTCCTCCATATCGGCCTCCTTTCGGCACGGGGCTAAATGGGTTGTGTCTAAAAGGGACAGTTTCTCTCTCAAAGAAGAAAAAGAGTCAAGAGAGACAGGAGGGAGGGAAGGCAAGGGAAGGCTTGCGGGTACAGTTGCCTCTGGCTTCGGAGCTTCCCTATATTCCTCCTCCATATTAGGGGATATATTAGAATCCATATTCCCCCTATATTGTGTCGATTTTGAGCTTGCGATTGGAACAGCCGTGTTTCCTGTGGGAACGGTTGTGTTTCTATGAGAAACTGAGCTATTCCTGGCAGGAACAGATGAGTCTTTCTGTGTCTCATTCCTGCTCTGCTGTTCCTCACAGGAACGGTTGCGCTTTGATGGATTGTCTTGCCAGACCTTCTCGATCTGCAACGTGAGACGTATTCCAACGTCGGTCTCTTCTCGGCTGATCCAGCCGAATTGGAGCCATTTTTGGATGGCACGCGAAATCGTGGCCTTTGCCATCTTGATGGTTCGGCACAATGCGCCCAGCGACCCCTCAAAGTAGCCTTGCTGTCCAAAATGACGCAGAAATTGAAGAAATCCAAGTTTTTCGATATCCGAGAGAGCACAATCGAACACCACGTTGGGTACCTGGGTAAAACAGTCTCGTTTGAGAGCGATCTGTGTCATTCCTGCGCCTCACTTCCATCTGTCTGCATCAAAAATACGCTTCTCTTCCCTCGTACCTTGTGTCTTGTCTGTGGTTGAGAAGCCTCAACCTGTGGTATACTGGCTCTATAGGCTGTGCCCCTTGAGTTGCGAAGAACCCCTTTGATGGCCTGGTGGAAACAGCCTTGTTTTTGTTTCATGATCTTCCCCTTCATGATTTTCCCGAGGGACCTCGGGAACAGGTCATCGTCGAACGGACCGGTCACTATGGACGTGCTCTTGAGCAATTTCTGCACGAGCGAGGCATCACGATCTACGAGGTCCACCCACAAGAGCACACGTCGCGCAACAAAAGCGATAAGCGCGATGCACAGATGTTGGCAGCCCTCTTGTACAATCAGGTGGAGCGCGGTGTCTTGGTCACGGATGAAAACCAGATCGCCCGCAGGCTGGTGCCACCTCATGAGACGGTGCAACTGCTGCAAGGTCTGGTCCAGCACCGATTGGAACTGGTTCGCGAGAGCACACAGCGCAAAAATAAGCTGACCGCCATCGCCGATGAACTGTTTCCTGAATTGACCCAGGTCAATTCGGACCCCAACAGCCAGAGCGCGTTGGCACTCAGGAAACAGTATCCGTCCCCACAAGATATCGAGAAAGCAGCTCTCGACGCCTTGTGTGAGACGCGCCTGCATACGCGTCCAAGTCGCGCACATCTCGCAGAATTGCAAGACCTGGCACGCACGACGATTGGCACGAAACACCCATCCAGACGCACAAGCTTGCTTCTGGAGCAAAAGCAACTCATTGCCGAACTGCACTTGCTTCAAGAGCACCTGGACGTGTTGGAAGAGGAGATTGAAACCGCTCTGCACGAGAGTCGAGACGGACGAATCTTGCTCTCGTTTCCCACCATCGGGACGACGCAAGCCTCGATCATTTTGGCGCACATGGGCAACGTCGCCAACTATCCGCGTGCCTCGAAACTGCGTGGATATATGGGTTGGTCGCCTCACCAGCGACAGACAGGCACATCCACAGACAGCATGACCTTGACCAAGGGAGGCAATCCTCTGCTGAAGCAGACCATGTTCCTGGTCTCGCTCACCGCTATTCGGACGGATACGCAGTGGCGCACCCTCTACCACCGCCTGGTGCCGCGCATCTGCCAGTTCGACGAGCGAACCGGACGCTATAAAGGTCGCATGAAGGTGATCGGACGCATCGCGGGTCCGATGATCGGCCTGATCTATGTCCTGCTGAGAAAGGATTATGACCTGCTGGCTGCGCTTGCCGAGGGAGAGGACCCGCCGGAGCCGGAGGTGTACGAGCGGAGCAAACACCGCGTTCGTGGAAGCTAACATGCTGGCTCCAAGCAAGCCAGCGTGTGGGACATGAGTATCACAGATGTCGAAAACCCTCCTTGTCCGTCTTCATCCTGAGTATCTTGTCTTTTTGTTCTGCTTGATGGTTGAATTGCATCAAGTTCCTCTTGTGTCCAGAGAGACGTATTTTTCAAGATGCGTCCTGTGGTAGCGCGTCCTCGGCGGCGAAGATTGCGAAGGCTGGCAACACCATAAATGATTCCTCTTTTCTCTTTGAGATACTCCACCGCTTCAGCGGGAGTATACACATAATTTGGGTCCTTTTGCATAGTTCCTCCATGTCACGTTATCGTGTTGTAAAGAGGATACCATGTCACCTCAATTTTTACAAGAGGACAGCTTCACTGGTGCATGAGAGCTAGTGTGTTTGTTGCTGCCCGATCTCTAGATCGCAACTATCAATGCTTCCATCCGGTTTGACGAGATATTGAATGTCGAAGGTGCCAGCCTGGATCACATTCTGGTTTGCATCAGTGAAAGCATCCGCACTAAATCTTGATGCAAGCGAAGAACTGATAGAAAGCACATCATAGCCTTGTGTTGATGAAAGCTCGACTCGCTTCAGCGTATGAGCGTCCGATGGCGCATACGCTGCACAGATCGCCTCTGCTGTACTTGGCGTCCAGGTCGCGCCATTGATCGATGCTACGATAATGCCCCCAGCGTTGTGCGTCCCTGGATAAGGCGAGACGATCAGTCCGTCAGTAGGGCCATTAGCAGCTCGTTGCCAGTGATAGCTATTGGTATCACTGTGATCGTTGGGGGGTCCATATTTTCCTACAAAATCGCTGATCGGTCCTCCAAGATGAGGAGTATCGTGAGTGATAGGAGGCACAGACGGTCCTCCTTGTGCGCCAGTTGGTTTGGGTGTTGTAGTTGGGATCATCGTTGGTTTCGGAGTTGGTGTGGAAGTTTGTGCTGTGGTTGCTGTAGGAAGAGTGGGGGTAGTTTTTACATCGTGAAATCCTAACGCTGATGGATAAATAACACCTACACACGAACACAAAGCGAGAAGAAAGAGAAGTGTGCCGCATCCTATGCCCCATTGTGTGCGCTTTCGAGCTCCCCTGAACCGTCGCCACATGGATTGTTTAGGCGGTGGCGGGGCTGGAACAGGTGGGTAGCCATGCGGTCCCGTTGGCTGTTGGGAGAAGTTGCCTGGTTGAAGTTTCGACATGATGTTTTCCCTTCATACGACTCATCTATTTCGCGTTCTACCTCTTCACACTCGAAGAGATAGGAAAAGCAGTATAGCAAAACGCTTCTCAAAAGTCATGGAACATCTGTTTTCATGAAGAAATTGTAATCTTTTACAATTCACCCAAATCCGCACAAAAACGCTTGACAGTGACACGATGTCGTGATATACTCTCTAGTAGAGACACGATACAGTGTCAAGACAAAGAGTCATCAAAGGGGGAAACATCCAATGACCACAGCTCTCACGAGCCGCAAGGCTTCGACAAAGGTTGTACGCATTCTCGCTCGCTATCAGCTCAAGGCAAGCGGCCACGTCGTCTACGCCGTCCGTCCGAGCAAGGGCGGCGATCCGTACTACACCACCATTGTCAATGGCAAGGCGTCCGGCTGCACGTGTCCGGCGATGAAGCCCTGCTATCATATGCTCCAGTTGGAAGAGCGCGAGACTGGGCGCATCGTGAACCAGGTCGAAGCGATGTTGAATGCGAGCGACGAGGTGGATGAGGACGAAGCGTACGAAGCCTGGAAGCACGATCATGGGTACGACGAGCCGATGACGCGCGAGGATTATGCAGCGTTTTTCGACCCCAACGGATGGGGATTGTAATGTGGAATGAAAGCGATGCCATCCTCGATATGCGGGACAGCATCAGAAGCGGAGCGTTTGAGATGAGCAACAAAACTATCTATCGCTGGGTTGAGCCTGAGACCGTTTGGTATGACGATGAGCGCATAAAGCACGTCATACCTGAGCATCAAGAGGAAGGGGAATATGTGGAAGAGGCAGATATGTGGGGCTATGTGATTGTGCTGTTGAATGGCAAAAAGCACGTTGTCAAAGAGTCGGATGTCGTAGGTATTATGTAGTTCGTTCTAGGAGTAAAGCTCTGGTCATACTGTTGACCAGAGCAAAGGAGATACGGATATGGCAATCGAGATGTACCGAGAGTCCGAAGGCTTCAGCCAGGCGCAACAAGAGATGCTCACTGCATCTCTCGACGTGAATGTGATTAAGCATCGCCCAGGGGGAAATGGGAAGATGCTCAAATATATCAAAGGCGACACAGCCATTGATACGGCGAATCGCATTTTCGGCTACGGACACTGGGGCTACAAGGTGATCGGGCGTTCTCATGAAGTGATCGAGGATGAGAAAAAGGGACGCATGGAGTTCTACACGGCTGATATAGAATTGTCGGTTGTTGGGGCCGCGTTTCCCTTTCCTGGCGATGGCGTGGGGATCGTCAACGCTCCCTACACCGTCGAGATGCACGAAAAGGGACGCAAGGAGGCAACCACCGACGCCTTGAAGCGTGCCCTGCGTCACTATGGAGATCAGTTTGGCTTGTGCCTCTATGATGAGGATGATTACGTCGAGGCTGCCGATGGGACACGTATGCGCGTGGGTGATGTGAAGCCGAATAACGCGCCTGCTGCCAAGCGTGTGGTTGATGCGCACACACAACAGCATCAGCAATTGCCATCATCCAATTCTCCTACGCCCAAGCCAGATGACGCAGTAAAAAAGCAACGCCTCAACGCCTTGTATCTGCGTGCTGTAGGCGTTGGGGAGATTGCGCGTGGAAGCAGTGCGGAAAAGTTTCTTGAGAAAATCAGTGAGATTCTCAAGGTGAAGATCACGGTTTCTGGACATCTCACTTCGTCCCGATTGGATATGGTTGAGGCGTACTTGGAGCAATGCGAAAAGAAGAAGCCTCAACTTGAAGTCGTTCGCTAGGAAGGCGGGACACATGGCTCTTCAAGAGCAAGACCTGAACATCCAGAATTACCGAGCCTCGAAGCCACGGTGCATCTGCGGCCTTGCCGGATGCCCCAACGTGGCTACGGTCTCGTATGTGGCGACACATTTCGCCTATTGCGATGACTGTTGGGACAAGTGGTGCCAGATGCGCTGGGAGCAGTACATCTCAATCATGGCAAAGTTTCAGGTGCTTGACCGCATGATTACCGAGGTCCAGGCCGTGGATCCGTCCTATGTTCCACGGCTGGAGATGCCGGAGTATCTCTTGAGAGTTCCACCCACACGAAAGGACACTCATGGATGACAAAAACTATTCGAGAGTATGATGAGAGCAAGACGCATAGTGGGTTAGAGGCTCCCGCCTACTGGCAGATCGTTGAGAGGCGCGATGATGGTATCCTGTGGCGTCGGTTACAGGGTGAGCCTATTCAAGTCATCGAGAGCGTTGTCCTCAAGGACGGACAACGCTGGCTCCATGTCTCTGTCTCGAAAGCTCCCAAGCGCAAAATGCCGACCTATGAGGATGTGCAAACGGCGCGTATCCTCTTCATTGGAGAGCATCGAGAATGTTATATGATCTTTCCTCCTAAAGATCGCTACGTCAATATCAATCCCGTCTTGCATCTCTGGACGTGTCTTGATGCCCCTGATGGCGTGCTTCCACATTTTGAAGGCATGCGGGGTGGCGTCTTGCATGTGTAATCAATTTTTATTCGCAACAGGCTGTATCCATCTCCCTACGGCCTGCCATCAGAAGGGGGTATCCCAATGTTTGAAGGCATGGCTGTTCTGATGACAGCCTTCTACACCATCCAAGGCGACTATTTCGCCACAGTACGCATCAGTGGCGATAATGACCACGGGTTGAATCTCATCGTCCTGCATACGTCAGGTGCCAACACCGATGAGACCAAAGAATACAATTTCCTCGGTCACGAAGCCTCGCCCAAGATCGAGGTCGAGAACCGCGACATGCTGATTGTCCTCGCCAGGCGCACTGGCATCGTCGTGGCAAGCCAGGTCTACGAGGTCGATACTGGTGCAGTGCCACAAGGCTACTTGCTCATTCCGCGCGGAGGCTTCAACATCCTGTGTGAGCAAGATGAGCAGATGCGTGAGAGTGAGCTTTCGCCGGAGAAGGTGGAGGTGCAAGCGTGAGTCAACAACACACGTTGGGCAGTGCCGCAGAACTGCGCCGTCATCTCGACACGCTCAAGGCCGAACGCGATGAGGCACGCGACGCACTTCTTGCGGCACAGACAAGGGTTGCGGAGCTAGAGCAGGCTCTCGACCGTGCGACCGCAGCGCCTTCGGAGAGTATCAAACGGTTACAGCGAGACAACAAGGCGTTGCGGCACCTGGTGCGCGACCTGCATGCCGGATGGATGACTGGCGGTCCTGATCTCTCTTGGCATGAATGGAGCGAGATACGAGCAGCGTCAAAAGGGCGTGTTGCTGAACTGTTGGGAGAGGTGCAGCAATGAGCGTGTATTACAACGACATTGATCCCTTTTGCTGTGCTGTCTTGAAAAAGAATATTGAACGTGGTTTGTTGCCAGGAGGATATGTCGATGGACGAGACATCCGAGAAGTACAGGCAAGTGAGCTTGTGGGATACCAGCATGTCCATCTCTTTGCAGGGATCGGCGGATTCCCTCTTGCTTTTGAACGAGCAGGATACCCTCAGCATCTCAGAACCATCACAGGCGGGTTTCCTTGCCAGGATATTAGCAATGCGGGAAAGCAAGCGGGTATCACAGGCGAGAGAAGCGGCCTCTGGAACGAGATGTACCGTCTCATTTGCGATCTACGACCTGATGACATCGTTGTGGAGAACGTCGGTGCATTGGTTAATCGGGGACTCTCTACCGTACTTGGGAACCTGGCCCAAGCAGGGTATGATGCACAATGGCGTTGTTTACGAGCTTCAGACTTCGGTGCGCCTCACCAGCGAGAACGCATCTTCATTGTGGCCTACCCCGCGTGCAATGCCTGGCAACTACAGCAAAGTCAATGGGAGAATATACGAAACAAGCCTACAATCAATGGCCCGTCGAGGCTTACTTTGGCCCACTCCACAGAGCAGGGATTACAAGAGCGGCGATCATCCCGATTCACCACGAGCGAAACGCAAGCAGCAGCAGGGATGGACACCGAACCTGAACGATGCCAGGAATGCGACATTGCCACCATCTCAGGAGACCAGAGACGGGATAGTCGGTACGTTGAGACGTACCGGCTATCAGGGCAGTCTCAATCCATCCTGGGTCGAGACGCTTCAAGGCTATCCCATTGGCTGGACCGATATAGATGGCCCGCAGGACCTGGACAGCCTCAACATGAATGGGAGCCACCGCGCGTCATAGGGAAGCAAGCCCATCGGGTCGCACGTCTGAAGGCATTAGGGAATGCTATCGTGCCGCAATGCGCGGAGTACATCGCACGCTGCATCATGGCAGGGGAGGGCGTATGACCACCTCAACCATGCCTCTACCAGGCACAACCGATACGTCTCCAGACGAGCAACTGAGCAGCCTCGTGCTAGCGGTCCTCGACTGCTATCACGCCTCTGGCCTCCTCATTCCACAAGCGATGCTCCACATGTTGCCATGCGTCCATGAGGCGTTGCAATCAGAAGAGGAGGCATACATCAACGTGACCTTGAGCCATCTGCGCGTGATCGTGGAGGACTGCGGATTGTGCGAGGAGGCGAGAGTGAGGGAGGCGATGCAGGTATGACTCACGAGCAAGCAACTGCCCTGGTCGCACAGATCGCTATCGAAGCACAACGCATCGAAGCCAGAGTTGTCCCAATGCGCAACCGTGGCCGCAAGAAAACGGCAGTCCACTTGCGATGTAAGGCGCTCAACCGCGAGATCGTGATTTGTCAACTCAAGCACTGGGAGTCGATCAAAGAAGCATGGGAGCTATCGTCACCAGACCCCGTAGCTCGAAGCTAGAGGCTTGTTCCTCACCTTCAAGGGATGCTTGGCTGTATTCAAACATCCTCCAATTAACTGGTTGAAGTTTGCGTGGCTTCGTGGAACGATTGATACAAAAGGGAGAGAAGCAAAATGGAACACATGTTGACTGAAGAGCAGTACAACGAATTAGCGCAGTTCTGGCACGAATACATGCTGCTTGGTCCACGTCGTGACGAGATCGGGCTTGATCGGGCCGGGATTGCTCTGAACTTTAGTGAGTGGATCGATGCCGATGAGGACGAGCCACGCTATGGATTGCCAGAGATCCAAGCGTTCTTTGACGAGAAGGAGCGGCGCGAAGGAACAGCAGTTTCCAATGAAGAGTTGAGTCAACCAGTGAAAACGGAGAACCGTTTTTAGAAAGGAGAGCACGGCGTTTCTCCCCATTGCGAGAAACAAGGGGTTTCCCGCCGCGCACGAACTGATGAAGATCATACACTTGTTGTTGCCTCAATTCCATTTTGCTCACATCACCAAGCGAGGCATGGTTCACGTCTTCTCCGAGCAGAATGGAAGCTGGACCTTCTGTGGCAAGGCAATGGAGCCAGGTGATCGCATGCCAGAGAGACAGATCGGGCTCTCCCAGGTCTGTGGTCGCTGTCTTGCCAGCGTGCAGACCTTTGAGCGTGGACGTATGTATGAGGTGGTTGAGTCGTGATGCGGTCCTACACTCCCTGCGACTTACCACCTCTTCCACGCCTGCACTGTCCGTTCGAGTGCCGCAAGACGGTGCAGCGCTATGGCAGCAAGGCTGATCTGTATATCGTCAAAACGCCATGTACGGGCAAGCCTCTGGCAAACGGCTGGTGTGCCTGGCATCAGTCCAGCCAGGAGCTCCTGGACTGGGGCGCGCAGATCGGCTATCCACGCCTGCAAGTGAACAGTGCGCTCTGGATCACGGGCGGGATCGCCAACTGGGAGGATTACGCTGTGTGCTATCCTGCAAGTCGGCGAGAGCAGATCACATGGGCAATTGAGAACTATAGCACTTCAGAGAGGAAGCAAGCAAGATATGGACACCGTAACACCTGAGATGCACGAAGAGATCAAGGCAATGGTTTTTTTGCTCGACACAGACCTGTCCATCATCGGGAGGAGCGTTGCGCTCCAAAGCTTGATGAGAGAACGCGTCACGCGCCTGGTCGAGACCTGTATCGCCTTTGCGACAGAGCAGGTGGACCGTGAGCTTGCTGAGGCAGCCGCCAGGGTTGCAGCAGTGGAGCAAGAGCGAGAAACTGCGCTTGCACAACTCGATCTCTTAGATGATTCGTTAGAACAGGTAGTCACGCTGGTGCGCGATTACCAGCGATTTGTAGAATCCGGACACTATGCACGCATGAAGGTCTATGCGCCAAAGGAAGCGTACGAACTGAACAAACGTGCTTTTGAACTTCTTGGAGAGGAGAATACACAGGTATGAGTACTGTCCTGAAGAGTTCTTGCCCAACCTGCAAGAACATGCGAAAGATCGTTGTCTCTCCTCTGATTGTTGATCCCCATAACCTTGTGCCTCTTCTCGAAAAAGAGGACTGCTCTGAATGTCGATTGAAGAGCATACTGAAGAGTTTGAAGGTCGTGTGTGTGACAAGAGAGGAGCACTGATGAACCAGATCACCGCGCCCATTCGTTTACAGGCTCTACGACGAGAGACCGAGCCTATTCCTCGGTCTGCTCGCAACGTGCAAGGCAAGCGTCAACAGGCGCTCATCACGCACAATCCGTATGAGCCGACGCTGGTGCTCGTCAAATCGCTCATCAGCCGCTACAGCGAGAAATATGGAGCATTGCCGAGCGTGATCGACCTCTGTGATATGCGCTATTGGACCATCAAAATCATGTGCTATGACTATTATTACATCAAGCTCGCTGATGGCAGCTATGAACGAATACCCTATCAATTACAGGAGAGAGCGGTGTTTGAAGTCAGAGTGAGAGGAGTTGCACCATGAATCCGTGGCTCATTGGACTTGCTTTCGTTGGCGTTCTCTGTCTGCTGTATGGTTGGATCGTCATGATCGTACGCAGAAATCATGCTCAGATGATGGCTGAGGTAGAAAGGAAGAATAGGCAGTTGATCCGTGAGCAGTTTCCGGCTTCCGACTATGAAAGCATGTATGAGAACCTGCTCAGTCATGCAGAAGAGGAGGCGGCGAAACTGCGTGCATAATCCGCTTCATTGGCTCTATCAGCAATCGGGAGGGGTACTGCGCTCTGGGTGTGTCTCCTGCTACTTGTGCGGCGGCACCTCGACAGAGACACACGCCGTTTCCAAGACGGTAGCCGATACCTTCAATTCCCACTATCTCGCACAGTGTCCCTCATCCTCGTGGGTGTGCGATGCCTGTGCATGGTATCTCGACAATAGTGGCGTGCATCCCGATTTCCGCAAAATGAGCCTCATCGTCCAACGCGACTCGTGGCAGAATTGGCAACGTCCTACCATGAAACACGATGTGACGCAGTGGCTTACCTTTGGCCTTGATGGTGATGCCTACTTGGTTGTTTCGCTCTCCAAAAAGAAACATATCCTGATGCAGGCACCGCTCAATGTCTCGTCAAGTCGAGATATAGCTGTTCAAGTCGAGGAAAACGTCGCATTCTTGTCCTTGTGGCAATGGGAAGCGATGGACGGACCGTTTCTGCGCTTGCTTGCGTTAGGACATGGCAAAGGGGAGATTCTTTCAGGCAATCTCTACGGTCAAACATTACGCAAGCATGGTCAACTCATGGAAGCGTTGCGGCTCAATCAGGAACTAGAGCCGTACCGCAAGAGTCCACAGATCGAGTTATTGAGTTACGTCACGATTGTGGAAGAAAGGACACAAGACGATGATCGAGGAACAGGAACAACAGGCATTTCAGAGAGAGCTAGAACTGAGGCAAGTGGCGTCAGTGCTGCTAGGAGCCGTGTGGAAGAAGATCGACCCCGAGTACAAGAGCAAGTACCGAGCAGAGATTTGGCGGCAATTCGAGGAGAGGCTCCAGACCTCGGCACGGATTACGCCCAACTTGACCTCTTTTCTCAGTAAGTTCTGTACTCTGTTTCAGGTCGCTGAGATTGGGATCGATGCCGATGAACGCCTAGAGGTTGAACGCATCTTAGCAGGCGGGTACGGCAATCCAGACGACATTTTGTACGGCTTGCGTCGGGACCCGCAAGTGTGTGTCTTGTTGTTGAGAAATCGGTTAGATGAGGAGAAAGTCAATGCAGGCTACAAGTAGTTATCGATTTGAGGGGATCGCACGCGCTCTGAGTGCGGTCTCGCATCTGGGGGAGAGCACAGGCGGCACCACCGCCATTTTCCGACGCGAGAAAGTCTGTGCAGGTGGGCGTGTAATCGAGGTGCCTATCCTCTCAGGCAATGCCTTTCGGGGACAACTCAGAGACACGGGTATGCGTTTCATGCTGAGGGAATTAGGTGATCCTCAGCTTTCCCCTCCTGCGTTCCACTTCCTGACATCGGGAGGCGCACTCACCAAAGACAGTGGACGTGGACTTGACATCGGACAGGCGCGCCGTTTACAAGCGTTGATTCCACTGGTGGGTGTCTTTGGCGGTGCGTGTGGACGCCAAATCCTTCCAGGCAAACTGCAAGTCGGTAAGTGGTATCCCGTGTGTCAGGAGCTTGTTGATCTCTTGCCACAGAAGTATCACCAGGAGGACCTGGTGAGCATCTACGACTTGACCGATCTTCACAGCTTTACCCGTACCGATGATGCCAAATCTGAGAAATGGCAAAAGTTCTTGCCACAAGAGCAGAGAAGCCTGTTAGAGGCTCCCAAGACAAAGACAGCCAAAGATGGGACAGAAGTTGCAGACAAGCCAGGCGTGGCGCAACAAATGCGCTACTCCCAGGAGGTGCTGATCGCAGGAACGCGCTTCTCCTGTTGGCTTCAACTGCAAGATGTGACCGATCTCGAGTACGAAGCGTTTGCCTCGGCTCTGATCGAATGGAGTAAGGCTCCCTTTGTCGGGGGACAATCTCGACATGGCTGCGGCGAGGTCGAGTTGCGCTTTGACAACTGGATGAGCATATCTCCTCTCGCGCGTGATGAGAAAGGGGTCGGATTACCTCTTGGCACGGCGTATCATGACCATTTGCAGACACAGCGTGAAGCTATTCTCGATGCGCTCAAGGAGATCGCGTGATGGATCAGCCCATGCGGATTATCGCGTACCTTGCTGGTTCCATTGCGCTCGCCCGTCCTGAAGACCTGGCCCTTGATGGACTGCTTGCCTATCAGGTGCTCCGCAAGCATTTCGGCTCTGACTTCTACACGTTGCCAGACCCCAAAGACGTGCTGTACTTTGCCCGCCTCCCACTCGAGATGCGTGGTGCTCCTGATGCGTCTGTAGAACGTCTGCAGACGGGCGAGGTCTGGTACCATCGTGGACAGGGCATTGCGGATGAGAGCCTGTGGTACTGGGCGTGTTCCTCGGCACAAATCGAGGTCAAGGGACGTGACACACAGTATTGGAACAAGCGTTTTGATACGCAGGCATCGCTCTCGGACCGGATTGATTTCGGGGGGCGTGTCGAGAAAATCTTGATTGAGCAAGGTCGCTACAAAGCCTATCATATGCCCCTTCCTACGCTTGTTACAGACAAGGTGACGTGGTATGCCTATGGGGATATGGAAGCAGTTGCCGATGTGCTCATTGCGATCGTGGCGATGGGCAAAAAAAGAGTGCAGGGGAACGGACATGTTTTGCGGTGGGAGATCACACCAATGGATGAGGATTATTCGCTCTGGCATGATGATCGTCTCATGCGCCCCGTCCCAGGTCCGCTTCTGCGGGGCATACAGTGGGATATTCCGTTCAATCTTCAGCACAGTGCGTTTCGCGCTCCACAATGGCACGCAGCCAATCAAGCACTGTGCGTGGTTGGAGGCAAGAGGCATGCGTGACATGGAACGGTTCCAACACGAATTGTACGCAACGTTCCCAGCATTTCAGCGCAAGGTGGAGCAAGCGCAAAGACTGGTTGAGGATGCTTTGCAGCAGATGAGCCGTCCGTATATCGCCACCAGTAGCGGCAAGGACTCGTGTGTGACCTCTCACCTGGTCTGGTCTGTCAATCCTGATGTGCCTGGCGTCTACTTTGATGCCGATTGCGCGTTCCCTGAGACGCGAGACTACTTCGAGAGGCTTTCACGCCATCGTACGATCATCACGTGGAAGACGGAGCCACTGCTGGATACCTTTGCACGGTGCGGCGGTCCTACGGCTCCTGGTATCGGCAACGCGACGATGGAGAGCACCGTGTACGCTCCTCTTCGCTCACTCTTCGCTGAGTATCATTTTGACGGCGTGTTCTTGGGACTGCGAGCACAGGAGAGCGAGGGACGGTCCAAGAGTGCGCAATTCCACGGCTCGCTGTACCGATACAAGCGAGATGGTGTGTTGCGCTGCTTGCCTGTTGCCACGTGGACGCATCAAGATATTTGGGCGTATATCGTCAGTCGCAACCTGGACTATAACCGTGTCTATGACACGATGCAGGACATGCCGATTGCAGATAGACGCGTGTCCTATTGGGCAGGTGAGACAAAGAGACGTTGGGGAAGATGGACGTTTTTGAAGAAGCACTATCCTGATCTCTGGAACCGATTTGCTGAGAGATTCCCTGAAGTGCGAGAATATGTATGAACAAACATATCTGCAGAGCAGAAAGCGAAGGTGAAGGATGAGTCCATTGTTTCAACAACTATCCGATCAGCTGTACATCGATTTTTGGGCGTTGCAAGTGCTCGGCGCAGAGCTGCTGATCTTGGTGTTCTTAGCGATCTGTGTGTTGCTGAAAAAATTACTGTAAAGAGAAAGTGAGGGATGAGTATGCACAAGGGAGAGCCAAAAAACGACCATCCATCCACTTGGGAGCAGCAGTGGCAGACGCCACCGTTACAACCTGCCAGAGAAATACCTAGGCCGAGCAGGGGTGTTGATTGGTATGGCAGTTGGGAGTGGGCTATGTTTCTTGCTCGATCTAGCTTCGAACATGGGGAATGCTCTGAGCGGTGGAATCCTGAATGGTGGTATTACAGCGCAGTAGCTAGAGCCGCACGTGCCACACGTGAGCAACGAGCATGAACAAGCGTCTCCGTAAAAAACAGCAGAAGCGCGCGAGAGCCGCTATTGCCAAGAGCCTGGACACCTTTGAGCGAGACTATGCCGCCCAGGTGCATGATCGTCAAGATCAGCCAGAGGTGGCACATATCCTCCAGGTGCAGGCAATGGCAAAGAGTGAGAGAGAGCGAGGATGAAGTGAGCGATTATGCCGAAGCTCGTTGCGGACTGCAAAGGCATATGATCCCTCGCTATGGAAGAATGGAACAAGGCTATGACTGATGCAAGAAACGTGTATCCACGCCTCTGTTGGGCATGTTTAGGTGAGATCACATGCTACGAGGATGATAACGATCTTTTGAATTATGGCGGACACCATACCACATGTACTGGGAGGATGCCTAGATTACATGACATGCTACGGTTTCAAGGTCAAACCGGACGTATGAATAGCGTGAGAGAGCGTGATACTCTTCTGCACGAGCTCGCTCTGTGGCAGAGTCAGAGAGAGCAAGAGGTGAGTGAATGATGAATGACCTCCGCACAATTGGAGTGGTTCTAGCGTCCTGGTATCGCTTCTACGCCACGTACATACCGCTCCTCGTGAAAGAGGCGTGCGTATTCTACTATAGGCTCGCAACGAATAAGATAGGGCTCCCTACGTGGTTATGGTTGCTCGTTATGGCTGGTATGGTAGTAGCGTGTGTCGCATACTTGCTCAATGGATAAAATTGAGGTGGACGAATGAGCAGAGACAAGCAAGGGTCACTCACGTATTGTGAGTTAGGAAAGCATGAGGCACCGTCGAAATTACGCAATTATTTTGAGTGGTCGGTCTCTATGTGTGATACCTGTCAAACTGAGTATCTGCAGCGCGACAAGCCAACAATCCAAACGATACAGGTGAACAATCTGGATGATGTGCGAACGGTCCTCCTACGTATGGTAGGGTTTCTTACTGCTCAACAAATGCATGGAGACCACAATCCCTACATCGTGACACTCCTCAAAGAGCTAGAGGCAAGTGATGATCGGATTGCAGAAGCGATGACACTGTGCAGGCAACTTGAGCAGGTCACGCAAGAGCGCGATGAGTTGCGTGATCGCATTGTGTATGGAGAGACGGCATGAAGAGAGAAGATGTACGCTCTTCCTTCGCCAGTGATGGCGCGAGAAGAGGACGCAGCGCACGATCCTGACACTGAACAATGGAACGATGCGTGGCGAGCAGAACGTGCTGCGCTCCAACACCGTGCAAAGGCGTTAGGAATTGAGGTGAACACGTGAGCGACGATCTTGGAACGTCTCTTCTCCAATCCGTCATCGCTCTGCATGAGCAGATCAGACAGGCGGTAGAGCAACGCTCCAATGGCACGTATCATGTGACGCGAATAGAGGCAACCACCGAGAGCGAATACATGCACCCTATGCATGCTCTAGGTGAACATCCTGACTTCATCCTTACATCAGCGTTTGCCATGTTCACGGTTGAGGCGCAAGATGCCGTAGGATTGACTCTGGTGAGGTGCAAAGTGGACGTGATGAGTGATGGCAGGCTTCGTATTGGAGAGTTCCTGGCAAGAAGGACAGCACTATGACCACACTTGACCTGCGCAGTCTCTCACCAGAGGAACGCGCGACACGACTCGACGAGGCTGTGCATGAGCATGTGATGCATCTCAAGGAGGAACCGTGTACTGATGGGCAACTTGATGAATATATGGCAGAATATTGGAGTTGTACGTGTGGTTGGATAAGCGACTTTTACGTTGGAACCGACCATGACACAACGCATACGAAGCCCATACCCGCCTATAGTACCAGCATGGATGCGGCCTGGCTCGTGCGAGACACAATGAAAGTCCTCTCTCCACTGCTGAATCTGCATCTGCTTGCCTACACGTACAATCGCGTCTATGCTCAATTCTCTTTGAAGATTGATGAGGATGAGTGGAGCGAGGCCAATGGAGAGTATTGTGGCTCAGAGGCGATCTGTTTCGCTGCCTTCAAAATTCGGTTATTCGGCTTCTACTGTGTAATCACCGCTCCCTTTTACCTTATGTAATTCAAAGAAAATTCGGCTTCTACTGTTGACAAATGAAAAATAATTCGCTATACTACACAGTAGAAGCCGTTGATATTGTACTCAAAAAAGAAAGCGAGAAAAAGAGAATGGATCAAATTCCAGCAAATCGGACAGAAGAACTTTTAATCGAGGCACTTGTCGAAAACGCCTGTTACCACAAGCAATTCCCCACTCATACACAAGGATATGTAGCCGAAATTACGAGCGCAAAACATCTTGCTGAGTCGAACGAGAGAAAGCAGTGGAACAACGGCAAGCTAGAGGCTATTTTGTCTATCACCAAGCCTACTGATGACATTATGGATTTTGAGCTTATGGACGGGGGTGCATGGCCTATTTACCTCTCGGTTGCCATTATAGGGGATGATGTGACTATCCAGTGGGAATTGCCCCCTAATCCCTGGACTACCGACCAAAGACGTAGCACCTCTAGTGATTGGCCTACCCATCCTGCCGAGTTCTTGTGGAAGCCCGAAACTGAATAACCAAAGAAAGGATTTGAATGCTGTGATATCCTCGCACCTTACTCCCCCCTGGTATACACTTGTAAGCCGCGAAATTGTGTTTGCGACATTCTACAGGAAGCATCTCTGGAGCGTCCATCTCGTAGAGACTCAGCATGATGCACGAAATGATACGACAACGTATTTTGTTCGTGACTATGATATGCATTGGCATCACAGCACGCCCTCCTACACTTCCGAGGGCGTTGGGTCTTGCGCCTATACGGACCTTAGCCAAGTTCGCCCCTTCCATCCATCAGCAGCATATGGACTTGCTGCTTCCTATTAGGTCAAAGATAGCTTTTCTGTCACTCCCTATGAAGGAAGTACGCAGATGACCGTACTTCCTTCTTGGGTGCATGACCTCTTTTCTCCAAGAAAAAGGTGATGAGAAAGAGAATAGTTGAAGATACGCTTGTAATGCAGGTATAATGAGTAATACACATCAAACGAGCCCCTTGACAGACAGAGAGCGGTTTCTCTTGAACATTCTCATTCTCAACCTTCCCGAATGGGAGGTCACACAGATTGATGAAGATGAGGACGATTACGTGATTACAGCACGTCCGTCCTCGTCTCTCTCTATCTGCCCCTTCTGCGGATATGATACTCTCTACAAGCATGGCGACCTTGAGCAACACATCCGCGATGTGCCAAGTCATGGCAAGCGCGTGCTGATTCAGGTGACCCGTCAACGCTATCGGTGCAAACACTGCACGAAAACGAGTTTTGAGACGTTGCCTGACATTGATGAGAAACGGTTCTGCACCAAGCGGCTCATTACGTTCTTGCAACGACGATCCATGAATGATGATCGCACGTTTCTCTCCCTGGCGGAAGAAACTGGCCTCCATGAAAAAACGGTTCGTCGTATCTTTCACGATTATGTTCTTGAGTTAGAACGTTCAACGCATTTTGCAACACCCCGAATCATGGGCATGGATGAACTCCATGTTATCCACCAGCCACGAGCGATTATTACCAATATTGAGAGAAACACGGTAGTTGAGTTCCTGGCAGACCGCAAAAAACAAACGATCATCCGGTATCTTTCGAGTGTGCCAGATCGTGAACACATAGCTCTCGTGTGCATCGACATGTGGCAGCCGTACCGTGAGGCCGTGAGAGAAGTCTTGCCGCACGCAATCATTGTGATTGATAAGTTCCATGCCGTAAAATTAGCGAATCAAGCGATGGAAGTTGTCCGAAAAGAGGTTCGCGCTAGCCTCACGGAAAAACAACGTCGAACGCTCATACATGATCGCTTCTTGTTGCTCAAGCGAGAAAGCGAGTTAAAGGAAAAAGAACGATTGACGCTGGAAGCATGGACGGGCAGCTTCCCAACGCTCAAAAAAGCGTATGACCTCAAGGAAGCGTTCTATGAGATATGGGATGCTCCTGATAAAGATGAGGCACATCAACGCTACTTTGCATGGCAGGAGCAAATTACACCAGAGGTTACTAGTGCCTTTACACCTATTGCTTTAACCGTCGAAGAATGGGGCGATGAAATCTTTGCCTACTTCGATCATCGCATTACTAACGCCTACACGGAATCACTCAATGGTTTAGCAAGGGTCGCGAATCGATTGGGTAGGGGGTACTCTTTTCAGGTATTACGGGCAAGATTACTCTACGGAATAGGCCAGCATCGGCGACGAAAAGCAAAAGTGTCGAATGTGGAATCGGACTCTGAGGGAGTGGCCCTGTCCACACTCGAACAATCTGTTCTGGATTCGGGTTTAGAGACCAAAAACACGGTAGAAGCCGAATAACCGAAAAAAGAAATGGAGCGAATCATGAAGTGGAATAGCAGCACAGGCGATTATGAGGCAACAACGGTAGAGGATTGTACCGATTTGTGGGTATGGTTGCTGAATGGAGACGTACTCGAAGACATCTCTCCAGACATCGTGACACTGAACGATTGCCAGTTAGCCGATGTGCTGACGGCAGCGCAGGGATAGTGCGAAGAGGCGGAACACACCGCCTCTTTTTTTGTCCTTTGTATCCAATTTCTTTGATGTTTTTGAAATTAGCATCAATATCTATTGACAACCTTTGCTTATTCTGTTAATATTAACAATGTAATCAATGTGATTGCGAAACACGAGAAAATGAGGAGAACAAGTATGAAGTTTGTCGTTGAGACTGGCTCTGGAAGCCATAGCACAAGTTCAGCATTAGTGCAAGCCAAATTCGTCAGAGGTCAATTCGACGGACAATTTCTGTATCAGCAGAAACAGTTCCAAGTCAAGACCGAATGGGACACCAGCAAGACCAACGAAAAGTGGGTCACAACCGAATATAATCTACCAGAAGGGACACAAATCGCCGTGATCGGGAAAGGTCGAACAGGAGCGTGTGGTGTAGATAAGCATGAGTTCCACCGTGTGTATCGCCTTGAGAGCGGCGCTGACGTGCTTGATGAGACAGTTGATTGTGGGTTACGTGACTGTATGCTGAAAGGTCGCATGGTTCTTGTGCGCGATCTGGTTGCGGAGCGCACTGGGGTCACTACTGATGAAGGGTTTTAGCATGATGGGAAAGAGTCTTGATTTCAGCTTCTTCTGGGAGGATCATCCTCCCACATCACCTGACGACATGACCATTGACGAACTGTTTGATTGCCCCAATTGCGAGGAATATTCTCTCAAGAACGGGGAATGTCCGATATGTGGCTATGAGCTTGTCTTAATGGCAGGTCGTGTTGAATATCGTCGCCAGTGGCTCAAAGACCACCCAGGTGAGCAGTAATGGGCGCAAAGAAGGGCAACACCAATCGGCTTGGCAAGACCAAGCCGATTGAGGAACGGGTACCAGAGCCAGAGACACTGAGTCTCTCCTGGACCTCGCGGCGCAAGGAACGCCTGAGAAATGCGATTGCGTGGCATGAGGGATACATTCCTGAAGACGATGAGGTAGCGGCAAAGGCCCGTAGCATCTGTTATGAGGTGCTTGATCTCTTCTGTGAGAGTATCGAAAAGGATCAAGAGCGAGCGATCATCCCGTAACAGACCTGCCTCTGCTGCATCGGGCGCAGAGAGCAGGGAGACGTGGAGCAAATGCGAACATGCATCTGCTCCTTTTTTGCGGCACAGAGCAATTTGCGCGAGAAATGCAGAAATTGGTGCTCCATTCGCTGGTTTCCCCTTGACAAATGTATACAAAATTGTGTACAATAAGCATGCCCAAGAATGAGGGACACCCAAAATAACACAGGGGGCAAGTCCTCAGAGGAGAAAAAGGAGAAACAATATGGGAGAGTTGAGTCACGCGTGGGATGAGATCGACGCCAATGCGGTCTCGCGTCCTCAGTCAAGATACGACAGGATTGTTGAGCAGAATAATGCTGCTCAACAGGAAAAAGCTCTCATACGAGAGCGAAACCAAAATCAAGCACAGTTTCAGACGATGCTGGCGACTGCGCACCGCCTGAATGCCATTGGGCAACAGGTATTGATTGGAGAGGAACTGCTTCCCTTCGAGGTTCCTCTGCCAGAGCATAGCAACGATTTCTCTCGGTTGCGCCCAACGCTCCAGGTGCGGATCGACTCAGCCACATGCACGTTGCCCACGACCAAGCGTGGGCACGGGTTCTTCAAGTGGACCAATTTCTATGAAATCTGGCTCAAATTGCCAGGTATACAGAAGAGTGTGGAAGTCTATCGGCTCGGAGATGAGCCAGAGGATGCGCCTTGGCGCTTGGAAAAGGACTTCCAGGCATACAAACGGACACACAAAGAGCATCTGATCGCTGAGTGGAAGGCATCTCAACATGCCTAAGCGGTCCTATCCTCGCAAATCAGAGAGTGAGCAGCGTATTCCTTATACATCCTCGCTCTCTGACAAGCGTCTCAAGCGGTTTCGTCAGGCTCTTACTCTCGAACTAGGGCAAGAGCCAACACAGGATCAATGCAAGAAAAAGGCGGTGATGTTAGCAGATCAGGCCATTGATGCTTTCATCGCGCAATGGCGAGAACAGCAGAAAGCAATGGAGAGCTATCAAGAGCAGAGAGAGCGTATTCTCGAATTGTCTCGTCAAATCGCTGCAATCAAGGCGGCGACGTATGGCAAGACAACCACAAAGTATGATGAGCCTGTACGGGTCAAGCTGCTTCGTGAGACCACAGAATTCAATGAAGTCCTTCGAGAGCGTGCTGAAGGTGTTCTCAATGACTATACAGGTCAACCGACAGACGCGAAAGATGTTCGTCTTGAATTGGCGGACATTGTCTACTACAACACGCAAGATCACGCCCAAGAGCCAGATGCACGCTCCTGGCTGGCTGTTATGGAGCACTATAGCAAACTTGCGGGAGTGACCATTATACAAGCTCTCGATGATTGTATCGCCAAGTTCTCTTGTCGTGTGGCACATCCCACGCTCAAGCAGCAGGACAAGAAAGCGGCCTATCTGCTAGAGCATGAGGCAGTAGCAGAGCAAAATGAGGTTTTGGCACACTCGAAAACTGATGCCAAAACCTCTTGACAATGTATACAAAGTTGTGTACAATAAGCATATCCCCAAGATGAGGGACACGAAAAACAGCACAGTGGGGCACGTCCCCAAAGGAGAGAAGAAATGACTGAACTGATAAATCTTACGCCACACACATTAAACGTGATTGTTGGTGAGCGTCGTCTTGAAATTCCCCCCAGCGGTACCATCGCTCGTGTGAGCGTGAAAAGCGTCCCTGCTGGGGAAGTGGCCGGTATTCCCTTTGTGGAGAATATGTATGGTGAGGTCGAGGGCCTGCCTGCTCCTGAAGAGGGTAAGGCATATATTGTGAGTGCGCTTGTTGGTGGGCGTGTGACGGGCCGAACCGATGTCTTCGGCCCCGATAGCGGAAATACGGCTCTTCGTGAAAATGGTCAAATCGTAGGTGTTGTTCGTTTAGTGCGGTTCTAGTCGAGAGTCGCATGAGTGGGCGGTAGCTAATCCGCCTACAGGAGAGAAGCAGCGTGAAGCTGCTCAGCATTTCCTCAAAGAGTTAGAGGAAATGACTGACCCCAACGTGGAACATTCGATCTGTTGCCATTGTGGGCAATCGGTGCCCGTGTCCTGGCTGAACGAGTATGGGAATTGTTGTTTGTAGGAGCGGCGGGTCAATCCCGCCAGAGAGGAAACATCATGAACATCTTTGAAAATGGCAAGGAGAAGTTTCAGGAGTTGGCTGCTCATGGCACGCCTGAGCAGCAAGAGCTCGGGCAGCAGATGCTTGATGAAATGCATCTCTTGCAAAATCCCCCTCATCAGGGAACGAGCGAGTTCTATGCAAGTGACAAATGTGCGTATTGCGACAATTATAGCGGGTATGGTTTCGACTGGTGCGGTCAGTGTGAGGGAGGCCGCTAAGTTTCTCTCCGTAGCTGTGCGAACTCGGTTCAGTTCCGAGACGGAGAGCCACCGCGAATGTGCGGGATGTTTGAATTGTGGAATGATCTAAGTCATATGGCGGCGCATCCGCTACGAGAGAAGAAACAATGGAAGAGAAGACCGTCAGTATAGGCGAGCTCTTTGAGACTTATACTGACCTCCTGAAGAAAATTGTCAAGGTTGGTTTTGACAATGATGGACCTGGGGTGGACCCCCAAAAGATTTGGTCAAAGTTTTGTATCGTGGCAGGTAAACAAGCCGTTGCCTCTGGCATAACGGTTGAGCAGTATCGAGAATGGCTTGAGATGTATCAGGCCACTCACAATCCTGCGACGATTATTGGGTCAGAGATTGACCGTCTCTATGAAGAAAGAAGGAAATCATGAACGAACAAGAAGAGGCAGACAGACAGTGGTGGAATGGCCGCTATTGTAGTGGTTGTCAAGCTACTGTCGATGTCAATAGTTTGGGATATTGTGCATCTTGTATGGCTGCTGAGGAGCAGTTCGGGCAAGATTTGCGAGATGGCAAGATTGAGTTTGATGTTCCTGCCAATCCGCAGGTCGGAGATGTCATCAAGATCAAGCGAAAATGAATGATGAGGATGATGGCAAGAAGTGAGCGTCCTGGTACAAGCGACCAGGACGCTCTTTGTGTCTGGAATGGTGCACAAGACTCCCACGCACACACCATCTCTAGCGCATCTGGGCCTTCGTCTCATGCTTCTTGAAATGGTGGTAAAATGCCACCTCTTCTTCCGAGAGATACTGTTCTCGATCTACCTGTGTCCAGCCAGATGTATGCACCAGGCGCATGTCGGATGTCGTATTGGTGCCATGCAGCACGTAGATATACGATGCGGGGTCAACGATGCGAGCGAGGCGTGCGTTCTGAGCGAGCAGAGCATGGACAAAGCGCACATCCTCCCCCACGTTGACCGATGCAAAGTGGATCCCTTGTTGCCAGTAGGACGCTCGGTACATCAGCGTCCCATAATGCACATCCTGCTTGAAGAGTTGTCGGTGGGTGCAGTCATCACAGGTCCAGAGCGTTCCCTGCCTCGCGTCGAGCAGGAGTGACATACGCATGCCGCTACACTCCGCCTCTCCACGGAGCAGTGGCTCTACTTGCTTTGAGAGACGGTGAGGGCCGTAGTAGTCATCATCATCGAAGTGACAAATGATCTCCCCTGTCGCAAATGAACATCCGAGATTCCGTTTCATACCAATGCTACATGGCTCTGATATGGATATATACCGTAGAGTGCCAGTTCCCCTTGGAAGAAGGTCTGCTATCTTCTCTTCCCCATCGTCTATGAGAATGAGTTCCTTCTCCGCATAGTCCTGGTGCCAGAAGTATTTGAGTGCTTGAGGAATGAATTGCCGACGATTGCGCGTCGGCATGATAACGCTAATTTTTGTCGTCATTTTCCAACTGCCGCTATACGAATCGTATCATCAGGCGAGGCCGTTCCTGGCACCGACTGAGGCACAAATTGGCCTTGACTGAAATCGTAGGTCGAAACGGGTGGTGCATTTTGCAGAACACTCTGTTGTGGAGTATTCAACGATTGCACGTTGGGCGTCATGTCAACAGTCGAGGGTTGTGCTGGTGCTGGAAAAGGCCCCTGTGGAACGCTTTCGCTGGATGACTGCACAGAGCGCGGTGGTTGATCTGCTTGAGATGGTGCGAACGCCAGTGGGACAACCTGCACGACTGGCGCGGAAGCAGGCGGCACATTCACGATTGGTGGAGCCACATTGACGACAGGAGGTTGAACAGGTGTTTGTGCCTGGCTTAATCGCTTTTCTAGCTCGGCAACCTGTGTGTTTGCCTGTGCAATCGTGTCGTCCTTTGCGGTCAGTAGCTCCCCGACATGCCCAGGCACATAGCTTTTTAAGGCCGCTCCAAACAGAGCCAGAAACGCGACGATAGCGGTGGAGATCGTCGCACTGACGGTGATATGTCCCCCTCTCAGGAGGTATTCAATGCCTGCTTGTATTCCTCCTGCAATGGCCGAGATGAGCATACTAAACACGGCTGCAATGAGCAGGTTTTGTGATGATGTGAGTTTCATGAGTTGGCAATCTCCTTGAGTTGTTGTAGTTTCGCCTTGAGTTGTGTGTTTTCTTTGGCGATTTGGTCATTATTCGGTTGTGCTATGAACTGCTTGGTGAGTTTGGCGACCTCTTCTTCTAATGGAGCCAGCAACGCTTGTGCGATGAGACGCTGCCCAGGTCCGCTATCGGTATGCATCAGGTAGCAAGGGCCTTCGGTCGGTGCTGTATCAAGTTTGCGATCCGGGTCATAAATCATGATCGCAGCTTCCGTGACCATGAATACCACGCCTGGATGATCTTTGACGCCAATCTCAGGCGTGATCGGCAGTCGGAAGATGCCGCCATATTTGAGGAAAAACGTCGTGAAGCCTTGCCCCATGACGATGTTCTTGTCACGGCGCTTGATGCGACCATTGCCAGCATCCTCAAAGTAGCGTGCGATGTGGGGCGTTTGTAGTGTTGCCATTGGTTGATCCTCCTGTGCCGAATGGATTTTCTCGAGCACCCAGAGCTTTGTACTCCGGAGTCTTTGCATCCATTCGCTGTCAGAATAGGTAAAAGCGTGGGCTCCATACGTGTCCATCATCGTGAGGCTTCCAGGGGCATCCTTGTACCAGACACAGACATGGCTCCAGAGATTGCGATAGGCAAGGGGCGCATAATCGTCCTGTTGCGTGAAAACCACTGGAAGGCCCTGCGCGAGGTACTGATGCGCACGCGCGACCGCTGTTGCTGCATCAGGGCACTCGACTGGATAGAGCCGTACTCCACGCCGAGCGCACCAACTCACGTAGGCGACAGCATCCGTGCCTTGATCGGCCCAGCCCTCTCCGTACGCCTCATCCTTCATCGCATCAGGATTGTATTCCGCATTCAGATGCGTGATGCCCAGCAGCCACATGACGCCTGCTAGGATGGACGTGTTCACGCAATCAAATTGCGCGTTCTCACTCGGGCGTCCGTCTCCTGTGAGGGTGGTCAATTGATTCACAAACGGGAAATTGTGAAGTTCGCTCATCGTGTTCCTTTCTTAGGATGCATGCTCCGGAGAACTGCCTCGCTTTGGCAGTGTCCTGGTTGGCCTGGTCGGTTCATTTGCTGGTCGGTAGCGTTTGCTGGTGCTGCTTGTTCCGTCGCTGATCGTCACCATTTCGCCATCCACGGTCACCACCAGACCTCGCAGCTTTAACGTTGCGATGATGGTCTCAATGACATGCTCATGGATGACGATCTTTTTCTCCAGGTCTTCGATTTTTTTTTCAAGCAGATCAGTCCGTTCTTTCAATGCCTTATTGGTCTCCTCTTGAAATTTCGTCAATTGGATTTGCCGTCCATTTCTGAAAGCAGACATGCCTCCAATGGTGAGGCAGACTGCAAGCACCGCTGACACAACAGGCAGAAAATTGAGGATGTTCATGCACTCTCCCGAGGCGGCACGACCAGCCGACGCGCCGCCTCCGCCGAGACGTGTGATGCATCCGCCGCCTCCGCCGAGATATCCGCCGCCTCCGCCGCTTTTCTGACACTCTCCACAAGAGCGTTCTGCAATGCTGGTGTGCGAGGCGCGTCTCCACTGTCCTGTCGAGCCGCAGCCGCAAGCAGAGATGCGGCTGCCTCTGCTGCCTCTCTCACGCGCACAGCCGCTGCCTCTGCCGTCGCCGCTACGACCTGTGCTGCCTCCGCTGCTTTGTTGGCTGCCTCCGTTGAGGTGAGGGCAACCGCAATCAGGGCGTCGTCTTTTTTTTGCGCACGCCTGGCACCATCACGCCAGATGCGCCACAAGAGGAGCAGCGCCAGGAACAGCCAAAAGAGATACACATACGTTAAAATCGTTTGCCACATAGGTTTCCTACTTTCTCTACTGACTTTTGAAAGGCTGTAAATCTATCATTCCTATAATTGCCGCTGAAAGAGTTTCGTGAAATCGCCCAGGTCCGGACCCGACACGGCTTGAATCGTGAACCAGGGCACAGGGACGCCACCTGGTCCCGTCGTAAAGACCGTTTTCACACTGCGAATAAGCATCTGCACATCCGTCAGATTATGCTCAGGCACGAATACGCTGAAGAGTTGCCCAGGGGCAAGTCCCCCACGCAGCGTTGTCGCAGTGAGCATCTGTCCAATCACGCCGTATTGCTGGACTCTCGCTTGAGCCAGTTGGTCGCCTGCCGCCTTGGTGAGGCCCGTGCCATCTTCAACATTCTCCACAATGCCTGAGCCGCCTCGCAGTTGTGCTCTGGCCTGCTGTCCTGGCACGTCGTCGTACTGCGAATAGGTGAGGTACTGGCCTGTTCCTGTGAAGGTGATCGTTTGGGTGCTGTCATAGATTGGCTTGGACGGGTCTGCTGTGACAATAGGACTGCCAATCGTGTAATAGAAGTCTTTTCCGGTATCGATACCGGAGATGCCTACCAATGCAGGAGGCCCGTTGTTGACCGTGATGGTTGGCGCGGAAGCGAGAGCATTGCCCAGCGTCCAGGAAATTGAGACGCTATCCCCTTGATGCTGCTCGTTGATCGCAATGGTGGCGAGTACATTGGTGATGTATTGCCGATTGCGGTATAAATCACCCTCAACGCGCACAGTGAGGCCCGCATCTAAGAAATCTCCTCCATTGGTCGAACCGATCCACGGCGCTGGAACCGAGGTACGCCCTTGCAGATTGAACCGCATGTTTTTGTCGATGTACCACCAGCCATTCGGGAATTTCTTCGCCAGGTCGGAAAAGTTGGCGTCCAGTGACTTGAATCCGTACTGTGTGCTCGGAATGATCGCGCCATTGCCGATAGCAGGCGAGTGTGCCGACAACGTGAGATCGAGGACTTGCGGCGTGAAGGCTGGATTGGTACTGCTGAGTCGTAAGCGCGTCAGGACCTGTCTTGCAGTCACATCGTCGCCTTGCGGCTGCATCCTGAGTTGATAGAAACGCGCGGTGCCGCCTCCGGTGCGCAGGCCACACGTGCCTCCCGCAAGCGGCGTTGGATCGGTGTAGGTCGCGACAGCCAGACCATCAAAGAAGGCCGTGATGACGTTGCCTAGCATCGTTACACGCACGCGGTGATAGGTATTCACTGGCACACGTTGGAAGTTGATCGCCGATGACGCCACCAGGGACCGTACTCCTGCCTCGACTTCGTAGATCGCCAGAGTGTTCGGGTTGCCTGCATTGGAAGACGCATCCTGGACGACCACCTCGTAGAAGGTGTTGGTATCGGTGTAGCGCCAGACCAGGCCACCGGAATCGCTTGCGTCCATATCCGTGAAGAGATCGATATCCGTCGCCGTGAGCGTGCTATACAGACAGAGCGCGGAGGCTCCGCCCGTTGCGACCATGCGTCTGTTGGCGCTGTCAAAGGTATAGGTGGCCGCGGTTCCCCCAGCGCGGTAGGTGCTCGTATAATTGGCTGCCGTATTGGTCGCAAAGCTGTCGATCGTCGGGTCTGGCTGGATACCCAGGCCCGGAATGCTGCCGCCATTTTGCGCGGTCACATCCTGCCACGTGGCCCCATTGTCAATCGAGGTATCCACGCCCAATGCGGTTCCTGCTGGCAGATTCCTATTCCAGGCCACAAGGCTATTGCCCAGCCGTCCGACGTTTTGCAGCGACAGTGGCGTTCCTATGCGCGTGCCTGTGGCGTTGAACGCGCTAGTCACCAGCCAAGTGAGCCCTTGGAGGATGACGGTCACATTGGCGTTGTTGGAGGTCAGCGTGGCGCGTATTTGCAGATTGACGCCTGAGAGGTTGAGCCCTGGTGTCAACTGCGGGATAGCCCCACCATTCGCACAGGCTTGCCAGGTGCCCCCGATGGAGGTCTCAACGAGGAGGCTGGCATTATTGGGGACCGTCGCATTCCACTGAATCACTGATGAGCCAACGGACCCAACCGAGGTGAGGTTCGTGTAGGGCGAAACACGGTTTCCACTCAGTTGATAGATGATGCCGAACTCCTTGAAATACGCATTATGGCGCGTGTTCGTGAGACTGTTGAAGTGGCGATATCCCACGCCGCCACTGCTATACGTCGTGTCGGTGGCGTTGATGTAGAGCACATCGTTGACATAGACCTTGTGATTGGAGCCTGTTGCGACCACTTTGAGTCGATACCAGACCCCAGATGCGAGACTGACGGAAAAGACTGCAACTCCGAAGAGATTGCCAACGGTGCCACTACTGTTGCTGCCCCGATCCAGGTGGATTCCGTTCGCATCAATGTAGGCTGCGTAGCCATAGGTATTGTTCGTGTTGCCCCAGTTCGACGTGCGATAGACGATGCCATAATTGCCCGAAGTGTCTGATGAGGAATTGCCGAATTGCACGTCCAGTTCAATCGTGCCATCCGACCAGGTTCCAACGAAATCGAGACGTGCTCGCGCATCCAGTCCACCGTCGCATCTGAGATAGTAGCTCGACAGATTGATGCCATCAGCCGGATTACTGCCAAAGAGCGTCCTGCTGCCAACGGAGCCATCACCGTAGCTCTTAAAGGCGCCAGTCAACTCCAATGCGCCAGAACTGCCAGACGCGATGCTGGTCACGTTGCTGAGTGTGCCTGCATTCCAGTCTGCCTGCGATGTGGTGACGTTGGCGACATCCGTTTTGGTGGCAGCGTAACTGGGCGAGATCGTCACGTTCATGTCGTAGAGAATGGGTGAGATCGTCGGGTCCGATCCGCCGATAGCCAGGGTGTGGCGAAATTGGATGCTGAGACCAGTCATGTTCTGACCTGGCACAAGCCCCGGAATAGGACCGTGATTGGTGCATGGCTGCCAGGTTGCTCCACCATCAAGCGTGGTCTCAATCGTCACCTGTGGCGTTTTCGCATTTTGCGTGGCTGGCGATGCGTTCCAGTTGACTTGCGAGGACCTGGCAATGCCCACGCTGCCAAGCGAAAAGATCGGCGAGGTGCGATAGCCTGGATTGGTGTAGGAGGTCACTTTCGTCAGCGACACAGTGGAATAGCCGACATTGCTGATGACGATATTCTTTTGCAAGTTGTGCAAGAAAAAGGTCTGTTTGAGCGTGCTGGTGCTATCAAAAAGCTGAATCGTATCAAAATAGGCCGTGTAGGTTCCATTCGGGTCGCCTTCCAGTGCCACTTCAATGGAAGCCAGCGTTTTTCCGGCTGCAGTCGAGAGGTCGAGTTGTCGGAAGTAGCGCGCATCGCTCGCATAGCCGGAGAGATCGCCGCCTGGATGCAGGGTGATCGACTGTTGATCGTAGATCGGAAGTCCGCGTAAGATGGTGCCATCGGTGCAGATGCCATCCACGCCTGCGATGGCCGCAGGACTGGTAGAGCTAATCCAAATGAAATAGCGTAAGGTGTCCCCAGCAGCGAGCGCAACAGCCCCTTCCCAAATTTTGATGTAGGCGTAGTTATTGGCGCTTCCTTGCTGCGAGGTGCCTTGCAATTTGAGCGCATCGTTGGGAAACAGCGTCAACTGGTCATTGACGCCATACGTCCCGACCAGGGTACTGCCTGGCGCGGACCAATCTGCTGTTCTGGTCTCCGTGACCGAGACGGTTCCGCCCGCCGGAGTCAATTCCAGGTCGCCATCGCCGACGTTGCCCGTGGCCGTGGTATTCGAGAGCGTCCCCTGTGCCAACTGCAAGCCCGTGGTCTCGCGCCTCGATGCATACTGAGCGGTGATGCCCTCGTTGGCGAGCGTGTTCAGGAGATCGGTTGCAATCGCGCCTGCGGAGAGATTGACCCATTCAGGACCGACAAAGACGCGGTTGAGCGCGGTCTCATGATTGTCGATGCAGCCTATTTTGGTGAGGATAGTCTTGTTCGGTGAGAGGATGCTCGCTTCCGCCGTTTTGACCTCGCCAGTAAAAAAGACCCCGCGCTGCGAGTCCGAGATCGTGACCGTCTGACCTTTGGTATAGTGCTGCGTGCCCGTATCATCGCGGATCGTGAAATAGATGATCGAAGGCGTCTCTAGCGTATCCTCAAGCGAAAAGGAGCCTTCGAGGATGTGTACCGGAATGCCACTCACGCTGATCGTGATCCCCAACACAGGCGCAGGAGCCACGCTGGACAGAACGGTGGTCTCCGCACTATAGGTTGCAAGTTGCGTATCGGTGATCGTGGCGACATACAAGCCTGTGATTGTGGTCGCCTCTGCCGCATAGGTCGTAAGCTGTGTGTCCACAATGGTTGTGGTCACGTTGGCGCGCGTGGTCGCGTTGGCATCATAGCCTGCAAGCTGTGGATCGCTTATGGATGTGCTGCCGCTTCCGGCAATGGTCGCATCTGCACTGTAGCCAGGCAGAGAGGTATCCGTGATCGGCGTGTTTCCACTGCCTGTTATGGTCGCATCTGCCGCATAGGTAGGTAATTGCGTATCGGTGATCGTGGTGGTGTAGTTGGTCGTCGGCGAAGACGCGGCAGACGTGGCATCAGCCGTATAGCCTGGGAGTTGCGTATCCGTGATCGTTGGAACGATTCCAGAGCCCGCTATCGTCGCATTGGCGTCATAGCCAGGTAATTGCGTATCACTGATCGAGGTTGTGCCACTGCCTGCTACGCTTGTCTCAGCGCTATAGGTCGAGAGTTGTGTATCCGTGATCGTCGTGGTGTAGTTGGTGTTGGAAGCCACTCCATCAGTGACCGTATAGCTGTCAAAGGTCACGATATCTGAGGTCAGGTTGAGTTTGGTGTAGAAGCCAAAGAGACCCGAGGTGAGTGAGGTATCGGTGACAGAGGCAATCGTCCAGGTTGATGGCTCGCTTGTGCCATCGGCCCACATTTTGCCTTGAATGGTTGTGCCAATGACGCTCAGACGAAGCCAATAGAACGTATTGGCGGAAAGCGTCACCGTTGCGGTTCCAAGCGTGGTCGAGGTGCCACTGACTGTTTTGGCAAGCGTCAGCGTCGTCCCAGTCACGCTCAGCCTGTAGCGGCTCGAAGTCGTCCCAGATCCGCTTTGCCTGGTCACCAAACCAAAGCCGTCAGAGGTGGAAGACACCTGGAAGCGGATACGGCTATTGGTATCGGGTGGCGTCGTGGTACCAAGCGCGGTATTCGTGATCGCTGTCGCACCGGTGCCTGTGCCCTCGCTTGGAGTGACTGAAAACGACACAGAGCCTTGCAGCACTTGCCAGACTTGAGTGTCTGAAGCAGTGCCTAGCCCTGTGCTCGTTCTATTGAAAGTGTCCTGTCCAAGCGTCGCCATTTACACACGCCTTACTCCCGTATTAGAGCTTAATCACAGCAGTAAACGTCTGGTCGGTTGTGCCATTGATGATCGCTTGCGGCACAATGCACGATGCGCCGACGGAGTTAGCGACAATTGGATTGGCATTGCAGAGACGAAACCAGGTGTAGGTGCCTGCTGGTGTGGAGATCCCAGGATACTTCTTCGTGATCGTGCGTGTGCGTAATCCCTGCCCTGTGCCAGTAAGAGGACTGTAGTCAGCAGCGACCAGCGCGAGATATTGCGCCCCTGCTGGACTCGCAGAAGGATTGTCAGTCACAGGCGCAACGGGTACAACCGATTTGCCGACCGCGTGTGAGTAGGCTGGTGTAAATACACCACCCCCAACGGCGGTCACTGGCAGAGATGTTGCGTTCGCAGCACATCCTGTAGTCTGGACAAGTTCCTCTGATCCTGTGGAGTAGTCAATCTTGACGGTGCCAGCGGGAATGGCGTTTGGTGCTGCTGCAATGCCGAGCGCTGCCCCTGTTGGAGCTGTGCCAGCGACGAGTGCGGTAGTGAGCGTGGTTGAGCCAGCTTCCGTTGAGATGCATGCGATATTCATAAGACCGTAGGCATTGGCGGTTGCCGCGAACAGGTTGCCTATGCTCGCCTGAGCGCCCAGGTCCGTGATGGCGTTGCGATAAATGTTTCGTTCGAGTATCTCGCCTGTTCGATTATCAGAAGCGACAATTTCCCAGATGCCGCGTATGCCAGGCTCAGGCAGCAGGAGAGCGCAGACCTCTTCAAGCGTTTGTGGACGCTGCGCCTCTGGTAAGCTCCAATATTCCTTGAATGCAACGTGTGTGTAGTTTGGTTTCGTTCTTGTCTGCATATCGTGTTCTCCTATGCCGCTCGTCCATTCGGCCCGAGCTTGAGGCTGACATGTTGATAGGTATTCTTGTTGACAATGGTCGCCAACGTCATCCCGTCAACGAGAAAAGAGATATGTTGTACATTGCCGTTGCCGCCTGAGCTATACGAGGAGCCGGAGCCACCGCTTGGCAGCATTCCCTGTCCCTGCGGATAGATGCTTGCCCCTTGTGGCACATACATCAGCTCAGGCCCTTGTTCGCCAACCCATGCGAGGCCACCGCCGAAGTTCTGGACGCCGCCTGCAAAGCCAGGGATGCCGTGGAAGCCAAGCGCGGACAAGCCGCCCGCGATGGCGTCATGGATAGCGCTGCCGACGGCTCCGCCAGCCGCACCGATCCCACTTGCCAGCATCTGCATGAGGTTGGAGCCAAAGTCGGAAAAGACATGGCCCAGATTGCCGAAGAAACCAGAGATGCTGGATTGCAGCGAGTTGAGCGGAGGCGCGATATAGCGATTCCAGGCATTCCCGAAAACGCCACTGATAAACTGCCATGCTTGAGTGACTTTGTTGCCGATCTCCGTCATCGTGCTTGATGTGGCGCTACTGGCTTGATTCCAGCCTGATTTGATGCCGTCAACCGCTGAGCTTACTTTGTCATGAACCGTTGATGAGATGGCAGACCAGACACTGCCTGCCGTATTTTGCAGTTCGTGCCAGCGGTCTCCGACATATTTGGATGAGGCTGACCAGGCGTTCTTGACCCAATCGACGACAGGTGACACGACAGAACGTATTGTTGAAGTTATAGCATTCCAGACCGAGGATGCGGTATTCTTCAGTTCGTTCCAGCGGTCGGTCACGTACGAGGTCGCAGCCTTCCATACGCGAGGCACCCACGTTGTAATGTCAGTGACCACGATCTTGATGCCATCGACTGCCAGTTTCCAGTAGTAGTTGTGGTCGTAGAGCCAACTGAACCAGCCGACGACCGTAGACACAGCCGTATGCCATGCGTTGCCAACCCACGTCACGACGGCCGAAACCGCAGTATGAATTGCCGCTCCTGTAGCTCCCCAAGCGGCCTGCGCCCCTGCCTTGAGCCCATTCCACGTGTTGACCAGATTGACCACTGCCCCCTTCGCAAAAGAAACGATGCTCTTCCAGACCCCCACGAACGATGAGGAAATCCCAGACCAGACGCCCGTGAAAAATGCACCGATATTTCCCAAGACGCCCATGAACCAGCCTGAGAAGGCTCCCCATACGCCACTGAGCCATTTGGTAATGTCGCCCCAGTGCTGAACGGCTAAGATGATTCCAGCCACGACAAGCGCAACCACTGCACCCACGAGCAAAATAGGCCAGGTTGCGGCAAGCGTTGCGATGGCTGCGGCTCCTGCTGCAATCGTCCAGGCGACGAACGCGCTCACCAGGTTCATGGTGACGATGGCCGCGAACGCGATCAGTGTGCCTTGCAGGAAGGCCATAGCCACTTGATTCTGCTGGAAGAAGTTGATGATCCCCGCACCGACGGTCACGACGTTTTGGATTCCGTTGCCCAAGGCACCAAGCGCATTCTCGACGCCATGTGTCTTGGTTTCCCACGTGGTAAAAGTGACAATCATCGGTGTCACTTTGTCGAGCAAATTCCCTACCATCGGCAACAGAGCCGTTCCCAACTTGATCCCGAGCACTTCCACGGCTGCCTTGGCCTGGTCCATCTTGAAATTGAAATTGCCCTGCACATCCGACCAGCCCATGATCGAATTGCCACCCGCTTTGACGGCTGAGGTCACGCTTGCGACATTATCCGTAAAGGCTTTCATATGGCTTCCTGACAGTTCCAAGTACGCCATCATCTGCTTTGAGCCACCTGCAATATTTTTGATGGCCTGGTTGTACTTGTCGCTGCCCTCGGGAAATTTCTTCCCTACCGCGTCTGTCACCATCTGGACGGCCCCTGGCAGGGAGATTTTCATTTCATCGGCAAGCTCCTTTGAGGAGAGACCGACGGACTTCATGGCCGCCGCACCAATTTTCGACGGTGCCTCAAACGCTAAGATCATCTGGCGTAAGTGCGTTGCAGCACTTGAGGCACTATCTCCCTGCATGGTCATGGTTGCTATAGCGGCTGTGGTGTCAATCAGCGAGATATGGAACTTGGCTGTCGCAGGCAGGACATTGGAAACGGCATTGGCGAGGTCATTGAGGGTCATCTTGCCAGCGGCAGTCGCTGCAATCAGGGTATTCATGGTTCCGGCGGCGGTCAGTCCCTGGCCTGAGTACGCATTAAGAGCACTGGTTAACGTTTTAACCACATCTGTGACGCTGGCGTTTTCCGCCTTTGCGCCCATTGCGGCAATACGTAAAATTTGGAGACCTGCCGCACCGTGGAAACCCGCACTCTCGACCCAGTACATCGCATCGATGAGCTTTTGCGCCCCTGTGCCAACCTGGGTAGACATGCCAAGAACGCCATCGCCCACCATTTGCAGGTTGGCTTTGGCCTCGCCTGCTGTCGTGTAGAGTTTGGTGACGCTTTGCTGGAAATTGCCCGCCATTGAGACGACTTTTGCGCCTAAGACGACAGCGCTAGCGCCAACTGCGGCCAGTGCGATGCCTGTTGGAGCGAGACCGCCCGCGACACCAGAAGAGAAGCCAGACACGATCTTCGTCGCCATGGCGAATCCGCTTTGGAGTCCACTAATATTCGCGCCAACGTTGACGTTCATGTCTCCAAGCGAGATTCCTGCCATGTCTGTCTGCTTTCTTGTACGATCATCCTAACAAGTTATGGGAATTCGAGGGCTGGTTGTTTCTCTTGACCTCTTCCTCTTCAATGAGGTAGACGGCAGCCCATTCCACATGCTCTGAGCTGCCGAGTCGGTGTTCCAGTTCTGCGACGGTGCAGGTTAGCCTGGTTGCGAGCCGGAATTTGAAGCGGCGCCCTGGATCAGACTCAAGTTTTTTTTGGCTTCCTCAACGGCTGCTGCGTTCGGGTTCAGGCCAAGGAACTCCATGAGCTGAACGCTGAGCGGCTGCAAGATCGAGGTGCCTAGCTCTGCGACACGCAGCGTGTCGCCTGGTGCCTGAAACACAGAGTCGCCTGACTCCTTGAAGACCAGCGAATGAATAAGCAGGAGTGCGGTGATTTTGGCTGCGTCCGGACGACCTTCAGGCGTTACCAGCCCTTGCAAGGCGATCACCTGGTCAAGCGGCATGTCCTTGATTGCCAACTTCTTGTCAAGTTTGGGCCAGAAGGGAGTTGTGACATCCTGCTGTTTCATCGGCTGGTCGAAGATGTAGGTACGAGCTTCTGATGCACTGTTCACATCAGGAGTGGCATCGACCACGGGCTTGACTGGCTCGGTGACAGGTGCGACGACAGGGGTCTCTGGTGCTGGTGTGGTCACTGGATGTTCGATATTCATCGGTTTTACCTTCCTTTCGGAATACGAGAAAGACTCTATTCTGCACGATTTGCAGAACATTACGCGGTGATGATCGGTTGTCCGGTCACGTCAAACTCTAGGCTCTGCGTGGTGAGCGCGGAGATGGACGCTTTGAAGCCATCAGCCTTGAGATAGCCATAGCCGACGATGCGTTGTGTCGCCGTCTGCCCTGGCGTAATCTTGAGTACTTGCAGATTCCCGGACGTGATCTGCTGTGTGAAAAAGCCATCCGACCAGAATTTGGACAGTTTGAACGCGGCGTCGCTGATGTTGGGAACGATGGTTTTCCAGTTCGATGGCGGGTTGGTGAATGCGGTGCTGGCGAGCATTGTGGTAGTGCCAATCCATTCCACGCTCTCCGCTTGCGCCAGAAAGTTCAGGACAAGATAGTTCCCGCTCGTGATGCGCACTTGCAAGGTCGGACTTTGCGCCACGGCGAACTTGACCCGGGCCTCGATGGACTGCAACTGGAAGCCCGTGGTGATCGGGGTCCACGTGACCCCGCCATCTGCCGAGGTCGAGACGACGATGGGCGTAAACGGGTCAAGATACTGATGCCCTGCCACCATATCGACATAGGTGATGTGATCGCCTGAGTCGGTCAGCATATCGTTGGTCAACGCGATAGACGGTGGCGAGGAAATGAAGACATTGGCCTTCCAGCCTGGGATCGCAGCCATAGATCACCTCGTCTCAGGCATATGCGAGAGCGCCATTCGAATCGAGGTCAAACTCGATATCGCTGACGTTATTCACCGGAAACTTCATCGGCATACTCGCGAGGTACCCTTGCCCGGTAAAGGCATTCACGCCGTTATTGGGACTGACCGACCAGAAGATCGGATTGCCTTGCAGATAGGCGGTGAGCAGCGTCGATTGTGCGGCATCAGCAGCCAGGTCGAAGTTCGCCATGACCTTGAGTTTGTAGTCATTGATACCGACGATGATCTGTTTCCAATTGAGTTGGAAGACAGTGATATCGTAGATGCCTGCGCTACAACTCAGGTCTGCGGATTTGGCCTGTCCGATGGCGACGAGCGTGGCTGCCGTAAGCCCGACCTTTGCAATCGTTTTATATCCAGGTAATGCTGGCATATTAGAGAGCCTCCTGTGTATAGATGCGATACCTCGCGGTGAGGTGAAGGATGATACCTTCCGGCTCTGGCAGCATCATCGAATTGACGTACCAGATGCCGACGTTTGCTTGACTGGACAACGTGAGTTGCTGACGATGTAAGAGCACATTGAGCCGTCCGAGCATCTTGTAGAGCCGTTCAGAGCTATGCGACTCATCCCACAGGTGGATCAGCAGAGGCGCATCGTAGCCCCGCAAGCCAAACGTGTCGTCCTGCTTCTCCTGCGGCATCTCGCCTAACACGATGTACGGGAAGAGTTGCCGCTTTGGAATGCCCGCGATATCGAACACGCCAGTCATGCCAAGCGCAAGCAGCGGTGCATCGGCGCTCAGCAGTGACCACAGCGCCGCGCGTACCTGCGGGTTGGAGGTGCCAATAGCTGGCATCAGGGCACCAACTTCGGAAGCATGGTGCTCAAGTTGTCGCGCAAGTCCTGCGTGTTTTTCTCAAAGGCGGGCCCGAGAAACGGCTGTGCTGCCATCTTATACGTGCCTAATTCGATATACCAGGCGTGATCGGTGCCATAGACGACGGAACCACTGGACGAGCCGGTATACTCGATATGTCCAGTGTCGCGCAAATGCTCCTCGGTCGTGTTGGTGTCGTCATAGGGACACGCTGCCTGTGAGTCGGCCAGCGTGCCTTCTAACGCGTGGCGTACCTCGCCATCGACAAAGAGTTTGCCCACTATCGGGATGCGTACCAGCTTCGAGAGAATGTTGTCCGCTCCACTGATGCTCACGCTCAGGTTGTCAGCCATCTTGTCCCTCTTTCTGTTTGTTTGCTGGTTCAAACGTGATGCTCGCATGGAAACCGTCGGCAAACGTGAGCGTATAGGTGTGGTGGTTTCCTGGCTTGAATTCCTTCCACGTCTGTTGTGATGCTTCCTCGGGAGGGACTTGAAGGATTTCAGACGGTATCACAAGTTGTGTCACTGACTCAACAGATCGATTGAGGTCATGAATCAGCCAGTATTTGATCGTTCGAAAGTATCCCCAGTCCTCGTGGTTCAGACACTCTTGTGCTACCTGTGCCTCTAGCCAGTTTCCTTGTTGTGGAATATCAGCCATATTACGTCTCCTGTGTGATGATCGGGTCTCTGGACACCAGCGCGAGTCGTACTGCCTCAAAGGTGCTCGGCCCAACCGGGTCGATCACAAAGTAGGTCACGTTCGCAACGATGACGCGATCATCTGTCTGCACATCAGCCCCTCTCGGGAACAGGATGTGTTTGAGCACTTTGCCCGCCAATTGATCGCCCACGACTCGCTCTTGTGGCAAGCGCAGCAGATCAAGCACCGCGCAGGGCGACGTTGCGACGGGCGTTCCCGTTGTACTGGTGTCGCCACCAGAGGAATCAGGCACTCTCGTATGCCGCATGATGCTTGCCGTGTCCGTCATAAACAGATCGAGTGCAAGATCGCTGAAACTCTGCAAGTCCGCAGCCGTAAGGAAAGCCATCACATCACCTCATTGCCGCTATACGGAAATGGCGGCAATCCGTACGGAAAATCGGGCTCCAGGTAATCGAGTGGCACACGTCCCATCTGCAATCCAGACTTGCTGCCAACGGCATAGCCGAGATTGGCACACTCCGCCTCTGCCTCCTCCAAGAGTTGCTGCACTTGCTTGAAAGCCTGAGATCGCAACGCTTGCAGTGATCCTGCAATCTGCACATCGAAGCGTATCGACAAGAGCCGAGAAAACCGCCGCAAGGCGTAGTAGTTGAGCAAAGCCAGGTACACCGTGATCTGACTTTGCGGCACATCAGTCGTCGCCAGCACGTCCTCGGTGTAGCCAAGTTGGCGTAAGCTCATATCTACGGCGAAAGTGTAGGCATCGCTCGTTTGCTGCGTCGTGAATTTGACCTCAGTGACCAACTCTGCATATTCCGTGGTGAGGATCGCGGTTGCGGCAGTGCGATTCATCGGTTATGCCTTGATCGGGTCGCCGTTGCAGTTAACGAGCACACCCCCGACGAGATACTGCCCGCCTTCCGGTCCTTCATCAAGTCGCTTGTCTGAGTTTTCAGGTGCAGCCTGCTTGCTTGGTTGTGCCTCTGGTGGGACGCTTTGACCGCTTGGCACATTCGCACCGCTCTGTGCGGTTGCAGCCTGTGTCTCTGTGGGTGGTGTCGGCTCTTTGGATGCTGTATCAGCCATAGTTCCCTCAATTTTTCCTGTGTCAAAATGTGCTAGCTCACATGAGCGAACAATGATAAGCCTGTGTTAGTAGCTTGCCGGAGCCTGGTACGTCGCATTGTTGAGACATAATACTGCCCCGTTTGTGCGTTCCTGCACGCCAACGCCAAACTCGCGCTCCATGTACTGCGCGTGCAGGGGATACTGGTCGAGCTCCGCCGCGATATGCAGATCGCCTGAGACTCCATCGCGTGTGCGCCTGGCTAATGGCTTACGCTGATTGGGATTGAAGGCAAACATGTAGTTCGCAGGTATCCACGGTTTGACCCACACTTCAGCAGCTCCAAGCACGCCAATCGCACGGTTGTAGACATTCATCATGTTCAATGGAGCTTCACCAACCGATTGCGTGGTCTGTGGGATGATGCGGGTATCGACATAGGGCGTAAAACCAACGCCCGCCGACGTTCCTGCTAAACTTCTGACAAATGCCTCTGAACCCTGGTTGATATACACCTTCACCGCGCCATCGTTGTAGTGCTCAAGCACCGTTGCGATGAGCCCAAGCACGTCTGCCAGCGCTGGTGTCGCGGTTGCCAGATAGTGCGTGTGCGTTGCGGGATTGAACACATTTCCATACGGGTCCGCTGGAATTTGTGTTCCATCGGCGTTGAGCAGTGCTCGAAGCGGCAGGTTCAGGTTATCGACCAGCCGATCCAGGTAGTTCAAGTTGTTGACCGGATTGAAAAATGCTTTCTTCAGCTCGGTCTGGATGCGTCGCACATCGGCGGTCATGGCGGCAGTGACTTGTCCAGCCAGTTCCGCCACGGTATGCGTTTGCTGGTATTTCTTGGTCCACTGCAAGCCAATTTGATAGAGCTTGAGCGGAAAGCCGACATTGACGCCTGGGAGGAGTTTCTGCACATCAGGCGAGCTAAACTCGTCGCCTTCGATCATTTGCATTGCATCGACGCCCCCATAGCGTCGTAAGCGATCGGTGGTGTCCTCGGCCAGATCGCCAAGCATCATCTGCACGATCTCGTTGTGCGCATTGAGGTACTGCTGGATTGCGCGGTAGGCGTTGTCTTCGCCGTATGCTGCAATATATTGCCGATTCGCAGCAAGGGTATCAAGAATTTGTAAGGTGCCGTATGCCATCTCTGGTTATCCTTTCAGTGCAGACAGCACATTAGTAACTCTTGCGTACCCAAATGCGGGTGTCGTCAATGATTCGTCCGATGACCGTTGTGCCGCCGAGCGAGGTGGCGGTATCCAGGCCACCAGGAACGGTGCCGGAGAGGTAGAGTGAGGTTCCAGGCGTGAGACCTGCACCATAGCGGAAGTTGACGTGCCAATAGAGCGTCAACACCTCATTGAGATTCGCCCCTGTTGCAGCAAAGCCATCGACGGCGGCAGCGGCATTGGCGGCAGCTCCATTGGAACGATAGAGTTTGTTGTCAGCGGAGTTGATGTAGCAGGCGTCCCCCGCGGCAATGGCCTCGCCTGCTTGCAGACCGGACAACCGCACAACGGGAGGCGGGACAGCGTTGGAGAGCGAGGGTATTCCTGTTTTGGTGATAGCAGCCATACGGCTACTCCTTTACGATGTTAGAAACTGTTGTAGAACCCGCTGCCGAGCATCTTGTTCTTGATCTCATCGTTACTGGGAGCGGATGCGCTCGGCTTGGGATTTGGGCTATTGCCTGGCTGCATGCCACGTTGCTGCTGTGCGAAACGCTCTGCTAAGGGCTTGAGCTTCTCAAGTGAGGCAAGACGCTCCTCAACTGGCGTCTCTTTGCCAGGAACGAGCGATTTGACCTCATCAGGCCATGAGCTTATTTGTTCTTTGATCTGCTCATGCACCAGGTCAGAGAGTTTCGTGTAGCGTTCTATCGTTGGCTCAAGCTCTTTGACGCGTGCTTCGTGTTTCTCGGCAAGCTGTTTGAATTCGCCTTGTTCCTTCAAGCGGTGTTGCTCAGCCGCCTGGGCTGCAGCTTCTTGCTCTTTGTTCTTGGCACGATGCCTGGCGTTTTCATTGCGTAATTCGGTTATCTGTCGCTGCAGATCATCCTGCGACGCGTGTTGTTGTTGACTGTTGGAAGAGTTCTGATCCACCTGGGATGCAGAGGTGGCCGCCTGGGCCTGGAGGTCCGCTCCGCCCGATGCCTGACCGTGCGCAGTGGAAGTATCGTTGTTATTCATAAGATACCATACCTTTCTTGTCTTGTCAAGATGTTGTACGTACAAGTAAACTGAGAGTGTTATTCTTCTCTCATCTCTAGTGCCTTGTGCACTTCAGCACGCACAAAGGCGCGGAGGTCGTTATCCGTTGCAAAAACGGTTCTACTCTGCTCAAATCCCTCGCGTATCGTCTCCGCAATCAATGCCTTGAGTACCTGCTTACTCGTCTCAGTGATTTCATAGGTGAGGGGTACGACCATTTCTGGTATCTTCGCCATTATTTTTCTGCTTTCTTCACTGGCTTCGGCTTGTTTCCCTTGAGCCGAAGGTCTTTCTTGGTTCCAGGGTTCGGTTTGCCTCCCATGTTTCCCTTCTTTCTTGTGTAATTTTATGTTCTAAATTCTCATATGCCGCACATATCAGTACTTAGTCGTTATATTTATATTTGCTTGTTTTATACGTCTTCGCCTTTGATCTCTTCATAGGCGAGAATGTCCATCTCCACCTGATGGACGCGCTGTATTGATCGTAGAGGCTTGTTATCATCAGCACGAAGCACTGTGCCTCGATCACTCATCTCGACCAGGGTCAATTCAGCTTTTATCAGCTCTTCGGGTATCAGAGTAAGCACGATCTTCTCGATATTTGGGATCATCTCGCCCGTTTCCAGGTCGATGATCGACGTTTTGTAGCCAATACCGTCAGGACCGTTGATCTTGATGCGTCGGTAGCGTTTCTGACTCACTGTTCTCTCTTTTCTTCTCATAGGCAATCATACAGATGGAATAGCAGTAGTCACACACAGAGCGCTTGATGCCCTCGATCTCGCCCGCGAAATGGGCATGACTGGCGCAGATCGGGTCATCGCAGAGGTGACAATACGTGGCTGATGCCTGTTTGCATTCGGTGCATGGAGGCGGTTTTGAGTGTGGAAAGGTCATCTGTCTTCTCTCATGTTCCTTTCGTATCCCTTCATTTGTTGTTGCTGTCTGCGAGACATGCCGACCTCTTCACTTGCCGCCTTGAGCAGTGATGCCGCCAAAGGACAGGCGTGAATGGCATCGTACGGTTGCTGCTTGTGCGCGCATTCTCGCGCCACCAGGTCTTGTGCCAGGACGTAGCCTTCGTCAAGCACGTTCTCAATCTCCATACCAGCGTCATACAACTCTTGCATGAACGGCTGGAGAAGGGAGACGAGTTGTTCAGTCTCCTCTGTTGTCATGCATTCTGTCCCTTTGCCAGAGCTTGTAACGTTGACTCTTCCTGTCTTAGCCATGCCAGGAGTGACAAGGCTTGTTGCGCATCGAGAGAGACGTGATTACTTTCAATGTCTCCATACCCGCCATTGATGACAATACCTCTCCACTCGGACTCAAGATACACAGGGCTATACTCTGCCTTCGCATGCGTCCATGTGTTCTCCCCTGCATCGAGGGTGCCATCATGCGTCTTTTCGCTCACTGCTGTTTCCCTCCCTTGTGCTTGACGCTTTTCCGCAGCGTAGAGATCACTCCAATCTTGTGTGAGCCACTCTTGAGATGAGGAGTGGACCGAGAACTCTCCACGTTCATTCTCCACGAGAACCAGTTTGACGAGTCGTCCCGTATGAAACGTGAAGGACCATGAGTGACACGCGCACTTGACACCATCTATCTCTCGTAGTGTCATGGGTTTCCCCACCATTTCCTTGATATCCTCAAAGGACCATCCTTCCACCAGAACGATGTACCATGTGAGGAACCGAATGATCGGCTGCTCTTTCTTCTCGCGAAAGAACTCTAAACTAGACTTGCCTTGTAGTGCTGCCATTGGACACCTCCTGTGTATTCCCATTCGACTGCTGCTGATCTTGCCCTTGTTGTGACTGATTCGGCGGTGCTTGCTGCTGCTGCTGTTTGGCTTGCGCAATCTGTAACGTCTTGTCTTGTTGTGCCTGGGCTTCCTTCTTTTGTGCATCAAGCAGCGTCTTCAGCTCTGCCAATTCCTCATCCGTCCATCCCTCATCTTTGAGCACAAATTCCAGTGGCACTCCGGCAGCCACGGCCAGACTCACGCCTTGCCACATCGCCATCTTCTCGTTTGCCACCTCAAGCTTCGTCGGCACGAGCAAGGGACGAGGCATAATCGCCATGTCGAGCTTGCCCGATGCGTAGCTGTCCAAATCGAACGGCAAGAACTTTTGTTGTTGCGGCGTGAGCGTGCCCCACGCACGACTGTTCGCTCGGAACCCTGCAATAGCGACGGCCATTCTGAACAGCGACATGGTGCCCTGATCGTAGGCCGCCATCGTTTCAATGACCCTGCTTGCAACATCGCCAGAGAGACGTGCAGCTGCTGGGCCTGTTACTTGCGACATCGAGCGCAACTCTTTGTAAAACGTCAACTCCGGGTGATCTTGCTCAATCTCCAGGAGTAACTGCTGCATGTAGCCAGCTGCATCAGACAGGTTCAACTCTCCAGTCAGACTGTCCACATGTCCATCGGCTGAGCCTTTCCACATGAGGACGTTTTCTTCTTCACCAGCTTGCGGTGTATCGAATTCGTTGGTGATGCCTCGCTTTTTGGTGTTGAAAAGGTTGCCAATGGCATCACTGGACCAGACAATCATCGGGGCCCCAATTTTCTTGTGTATCTGGTCATGCACATGGGAGGCCAGGTTGTTCAGTTCGTCGATCTTGCCGATGGAGCCGGAGATGAGGGGACTGCCATGATCGCCGCCAACATCGAGCGGTTTAATCCAGACCGCAGGAACGAAACCATACGGATGTTCCAGGACTGCGCCATTGCCGAAATCGTAGGGGTCGCCATCGCGGAAATAGCGGATCTGCTGCTGATCGACCTCTTTGCGGTAGAGATAGGAACCGCGTTCGTCCTTCGTGGGATACTGGATGGCATAGCTTTTGGCGTTGCCTGCCCCATCCAGCACCAGGTCATACACAAAGCCAGGCCACACAATGTCGGCGGTGACTTTGCCATGCTCTAAATCATCCACGACTTCGATCAGCACGCTGCCCAGGGCACCTCCAAAACGCACTTGGCGCGCTTTCATGGCTTGCCAGTTGCTCCACTGCCAGAATTGCGCGATGGCATCCTTCAAGGCGTGCGGCGTGTCCTGTGAGAATGGAATAGCGAGCGGCACACCGTCGGGGAGGGACGAGCCATCTTCTGAGAGCATGCCTGGATAGATTTGCCCTGCGTAAAAATCGACGAGTCGTTTGGTGGGATTGTAGATCATGCGGATATTGCGATAGAGGTTGTAGTTGCTCTTGTAGCCAGCCCAGGGGTTGAGCGCGTAGTTTTGGTACCGGTTCATGACCTGAATCGTGCGGTCAAACATGGCGTTATTGTAGTACGACCAGAGCAGTTGGTACTGTGTCGCCTGGTTATAAAACGCCTCTTGTTGGTAAGCGGTGGCCGGGTCTTCAAACACCCTGCGAGCGGTAACATATCCGGCTTGAATACCGGCGATCCCTGCTGTTATCATTTGGTTGATCAATCCCATCTAATAGCCTCTATAGTTGTTCAGGTCGGTCACAAGATCACTGTCGAGCTCTGCCATTTCTCCCAATCCTGCGTCAACATGAGCCACGGCATACCGAGCGGTATCGAGTGCGTGGTTATTCTCGTCCACCGGAACTTCCTTCACAGGCTTTCCGTCTTTGGCTTGCGGCCACACGTAGGCGTCGATCTCCTGCTCAAAACAGTACGGCTTGTGCGCCTGCTCTAAGGTCTCATCGCGCTCGCGAAGTGCATATTCGTAGACACAGAAGCGCGGGCGTCCATCTGGGCAGGGCTTCAGTCTGGTCGCGAGATAATTGATACCTGGCACAATCTCGTTTGATGCCCCTTTCGCATGAAGCCCATGCGTGTTGAATTGCTGAATATAGGCGGGTTCCGATGGATCACACGCCCAATGCTCAATGCCGAATTCCTGCGTGAGCAGGTGTGCTTGCGCAATCCACCAATCAATCGTGCGCTTTGTGCGATAGACCTCACACAGCTGATACATCCTGCCATCGTAATCAATGGCGTAGACCTGCAAGCAGCCAGGATTGGTATAGCCCCAGTCCGCAGCACCGAGCACGTGACGAACCGCTGTGCGATTGAGTGAACCATTGGAGTACAGGATGTTCCATGCAACGAGGTGTGCGTGCGTGACCAGGTGAACAGGACGATTCCATTCTTCATAGACAAGTCCTTCAGCAGCCGCCCATCGTCCCAGATAATAGCGTTCATAACGCACGCCTGTCAGTGCCTTCAAGCGTGCTAATCGTTCTGGTGTGATCGAAGGGTTATCTTCATGACGACTCTGGAGCATTTTTGTGCTCCCCCGATCACAGCGACGCTTGAGCCAGTGCGTTGGCGGACCAGGATTGCAGTCGCCCAGCAATTGCTGATACGGCATCGCCCCATTCCGCAGGCGCATACCCAGGATTTCCCAATCATTCTCGTTCAGTTCTGTCGCTTCCTGCGGATAGATCATGTCCCATTCTGAAGACAGCACTTTTTCGGCGTTATCCATGCCGCCAACGGCAAGAATGGAGCCATTGGGATATTCGTATTGCTGCTCTGTCGTATTGAAGCGAATCAGCTTGCCGAGCCAGCCGTGTGGAAGCACTTTCTTTTCATACGTCACCATTGCCGTTTGGCTGAGACTTGTTCGCGTCTTACGCACCATCAGGAGGCGAGCATTGGGATATTTGTCGGCGCAGTAATGCAGTTTCTCCAGGATACTTCTGCTCTTGCCCGTGTCAGCAGGTCCACAGAGGAGCAACTCAGGACGACGCGAACGCCATGCGAGACGCGATGCGCCAAAGGGTTGGTAGGGAGCGCGTTCCTTTGGCCGTGAAAGCACAGCAGACGTCATAGCTCCTCCTCAATTCCGTCATCATCGGGCGTGTTGATGTATTCTTTGGGAGTCGTGGTCACGTTGAGAGTTGCGCTCTTGTCGCGGAACTCTGGCATGCGAGACTTGGCAAGGAGTGCTAAGAGGCTATCACTATACTTGGGCACAGTAAGAGGCTCATCATTGTGGTAGACAATCTTGCCCATACTCGTGACAAATTCATCTACTCCGTCGATGGCACGTCGCTTCATTTCGGCACGTATCACATCATCAGCATCGGCGCGAGCTTGATGGTATTGGAACGAGAATTCCTGATCGTGTTCTTGCCACTCGTAGACCGTTGAGCGATGAATACCAGCAACCTGACACGCATCTTTGATGGTGACGCACTCAGCTAATGCCTCCAAAAACGCATGTTGTGCAGCTTTGCGTTTCCGTGGTTTCAATGGCCCTGACTTGCGTGTGGGAGGTGTCGGAATGTCGGAATTCACGCTCAATTCTTCCTTCTTAGTGTTCCCCAAATGCGCGCAGACACGCCTTGCGGTAGGCGCGCTGCATCGCTTCCTCGTCTAGATCGACTGGAACTCGGGGTCGCCATCTCATACCGAGGCGTATCAGCAGTTCGCGCCATCCTCTACGCCTTTTGATCGTTGCTCGATACATCCGGTCCTCCTGTTGTGGCGACGACTCCGGCTCTCTCTGCTGCTCCCCGTCCTGCGACTCGCCTCACAAAGTGACTGGCAGAGAAAGAACCGTTGTCGTCTTGTTCGTCGTCGCCATGTGTTTCTCTTAGCAATGAGACCTCATCTCATGTAATGCATATGCGAGTGCTTCAAATGGTCCAGGAAAACCGCCTGTCACACATGATTGGCCGTCCTGCTCAAATTGGCAACTCCATAAGATCACATCCGTCACATGTGCGTGTAACTGCACATCACGAAGAGGACCGTACTCATATGCTGAGCCTGCACGAAAATGCGGGTCTCGCTGTTCGTTTCGCATGTCTCGTTACCCAAAAAAGCCGCAGAAGACGGTGCCTTGTGGCAACGCAGGCAGTGGCACGATATACACAAAGCGTTGTGTCGCCTGATTGACGATCTGTGTCACGGTAGCGCGTTGCTGCACCAGTGTTCGCATGATTGAGCGAGACAGAGGCTCCAGGTCCTCTTCCGCGATGAACAGATATTTGGGGTCGGCGTCATGCTGGGCGTACAGTGTGGCGAACACCTCTTGTACGGACTCACACGTGACCTCTGGCAGCGTCACCATCGCGCTGTGGTAATCGCCAATGGTGTGCTGATCGGCGAGTTTCTGTGCAAGCATCTTGCGCGTCACCATCGGATATTCTGCTACATCTGTCTTTCGGTTGATGATCGTCATATCAATCCTTCCTCCTGTCCAATCGGCTGTCCTGGTCTCCGTGATCGAGACCGTCTTTCGGTTGATGATCGTCATATCAATCCTTCCTCGGCCCGTGAATGCCGCCACGTCTTTCCCTGCCTTCCCTTCCTTCGTATCGAAAGGTGCCTGAAGAAAGACAAAAACGGCATTCGACTCCTACGAAGGAATCGAACGCCGTTAATCGTTTGCCGTCACTGGCACGTTCACAGATGTTTCAAACCCGATACGGGAAGCTGGGATGGAGGATGCCTTGTGTTCGTCATCCTACCCTGATGGAATGCGTATCATGCAGAAGCATTCCATCCTCATCACCTGCATTGCGAAACGGATCCGCACAACACAAGGCTTTTCCTGCTCCATATGGAGCAAGCTGGCTTTCCTCCTCGCCAGGACACTTTCAACAATTGGGTATGCTCAGAGTATAGCACACACAAGACGAATCAGGAAGCTTCGTGCTGCTCTGGAAACAGAGGGACCGTCATGAACCCCATGCCTAAAGGCGAGGGGCTTGTGTCTGGACTCCACTTCAACTCTCTTGAGCAGAATGCCTCAAGAGCTTCAGTTTCACGGTCCGACACATCAAGGCACCATGACAAGGTACCTGTCCTTTCTCAGCAGAGCGGTCAAGCTACTTCCGAAAAAGGAACGTTGTTCGACCAAGAACATTTTACCTTCGCGTGGATTTCCGCGAAGAACGCCTTATGTTCAATTATCAAAGAACCATGAGGAAAACTGTCTCTCTCTGGCGAACCAGAGTGTCTTACCCTCAGGACAGAGTATAGCACATTGACATCTCGGTGTCAAGCGTGTATCATGGCACTATGAGAAAGAAACAAGCTAATGCAACAACAATTCGACTTGAACTCGCAGATCGAGAAGCGATTGCACACATCCGAGAACTCTACGGATGTTCGTCTGATAGTGCAGCAATCAAACTCGCAGTACGCATGGTGGCAAGACAAGAGCTACCTACACGCGCCATTCCTCCTCGTGACTAGAAGTCAGGGGCATCCTGGCGCGACCTGGTGAAATCCCGTCGCCATTGGTCGGGCATGAAGGAGGTGAGCCATCGAACGGGTCCGATCCGACCCTTCTCGACGCGAGCCGTCAGCTCTGCATAGCCCCCGTTACGCCGCTTAATGTAGCCAATTTCTCGATCCAGCCACTTGACCCAGGTTGGCGAGAGATGCTTGAGTTTGATCGCTGCATGCCGATCTGTGTCGTCTGTAGATGTCCCCATGCCTTGTCTCCCTGCCGTTGAACAAATGTGCTACTCTTTCATAAAACGAATGGTACTGCTTGCTTGTAACAGCTTTCCTCGATCACGCACATCGAGACCGCGCGACCAAAGCGGGACTCTTGTCCTATTGGTGTCCTGATTGACGATTCAGATGATCTCATTTCTTCGTTGGTTCGTATGAGTTGGTACAGGGGGAATTCGCAAAGGGGCACAGAGAGACACACAAAGACGCTCGTGAAAGGATGGTTCTTTCACGAGCGTCTTTTTTACGTGCCATGTGCTGATCGTGCGTCTGCTTGATACTGCTGATCGAGGTCAAGCCATGCATCGTGGATCATGGCTTGGACAAGGCTTTTTCCTGTGGCATCTGGTTGGACCAGCCTTCGCTGTCCAACCAGAATCGCTAACTCACGCGCCGATTCTCCATCGAGAAACAGGCGTTGACGGAGGCGACCTGCACCAGTGCGAGGACCTCCGCTCCGATGTTTCTGTCCAGTCATGCCGCTTTCCTTCGCGGGACCGGCTGCAAGGCACGGTCCCGCTCTGCTCTCCTATTTACTTGATGAGCTTGACCATCGAACGGCGCATATCGCTATCCAGATAGCGATAATCGTACTCTACGATCTGAGAACCGTACTCATCGGCATCAATACGGATACTGAGCCACTGAGCAGCGCCATAGGCATTGCTGCGATGAGACTCCACCGTGCCGTACTCAGCGGGACTGCACTCCCACATTTCGCTCTCGCAGCGCACACGCGCGCCGAGAGGGAAAATCTCTTCAAAGTTGGGCTCTTGTTGTGTCATCGCTGTTCTCCTCTTCGTTGTCGCTCATTCTTGGTCTATTTGAATTATATCATCAATCATATGGAATGTCAAGAGGTTTTGGAGCAGTTTCAGAACGTGTCCAAAATTTGTGAAAAGAGGCCACAAAAAAGCTCCTGGCGTGCTACCAGGAGCCATGCCGCCATTACAGCGACGTGCGCATAGCCTACCCTCCACTCTCTGAACACCCGTTTGTACCGTTGCAAAGGCGCTACGATGGAAGTATATCACGACAGCTTGATGCCGAGTGCTCTGGCGTGAGCACCGAGATTGCACTGCTCTGCCTCGCTGACGTGTGCATGGTACTCTTGTATCAACTGCTCCAATTGCTCGATGCGTCTTCGTGCATCACGCAACGCATATTGATCGGCGATAGCCTGTTCGACGTAGCGGCGTAATCGCTGTGCTCGCACGTCAAAGCGCGCTGTCGATTTCACTTGTGTGCTCATAGCCGTTGATGCTCCTTCGCCTGAACCAGGTCCATCACATCCTGATAGTCTTGGCTCTCCTGCTCAAACACCGCAGAGACGACGCCTGGGACGATCATGCTCAGAAAGGACAGGATAGCCGCTTCCCCTGCAACACAGCACTCCTCTCGCGCCCTCTCGCTCAAATGCTCCCATGCCTTTGACGGAAACGGCGGCCCGTTGTGCTCGTGGTCAAGCTCATTCAAGCGAGCGGCAACCGCTTTGCCTAATGCCTCTCGCAATCCTTGTTTCATTTATGGCCTCCAGTGCTTCATCGTCTCAGCTGCACGTGCGTCGTACTGGATGCCGATGTCTGTCGCTGTCATGCCGAGGAATCGCTTCTCATACTCCTTGCTCAAGTGATCGGCTTCTGTGCCGAGTGCGAGGTTCCATTCATCTGCTGTGAAGAGCCCTTTGGCGAGACACAGCTCTAGGAGCGCATTCACCTCTGCTCTGAGCAAGAGAGTTGCTTCTCTATGGTCTCGTACCGCATCACACTCCGGGTCGCCCTTGGGACGTGTCCCAAGTTGCCAACCCGCGAAAACACTGCGCCATTTCGCCAATCGATTGACTGCTTTGAATGCTTGTTCTGCTCTATTTTTATTCATTTCGCCTCCTGCTCTGGCAACGCTTTGCCGATATAATAGCTGTGCAGTTTCTTGTCCTTGCGGTAATAGCCGTAGAAATACGGGCCATGCCGTTTTCCCGTTCTGCACGGATAGCAATTGGGCTTATTGCACGTGCGGTATTGTCGTTGCACGCACATCGGGATGTCATTGATAATTTTTGTTTTCGTGCTCATCACCGGCCTCCTGTGTTGTAGACGGCAACCGTTCCCAGGACAGCGAGGAGAATCGAGAGGAGAAACAGGCCGATCACGAAGGCAATGTAGACGAGTCGCATGATGGAAAGCACTCTCTTCAAGCCCACACCAGCTTTCGGAACGCAAGCCAGGTGTCGCAATCCTGGCTCCGAAAGATCACTTGCTCTGGTTCGGTAATCCTCGGATTGCGCCTGGTGATCGCCTGCATGTCCTCCTGTGTGAGATAGATCGTTTTCTTGCATTGTGGACAGATCACGAATGCGATATCAGTGCCTGATGGCTCATTGCCCATTGTTTTTTCTTCTCTCATAGACTTCTATGTAGTCATGTATTCCATCCCACTGGACAGGCTTGTGAGAGGCGACCTCATTCCATTCCTCATGGAGAACCTTGAAGAATGCATCGTCAGCCGTACATCCACCCTCGCTTTCACCGATGTACACCAATCGCTTGCCTGAATAGGTGTTGAGGCAATGAAACGCCATCTCTTCAGCATAGGGAGGCCAGCAGAGGAAAAGTGTTCTCTCACGATGCTGAGCAAGATCGCTCGGGCCTCCACGCTGTATCGGGTGATAGACCTCCCGCAGTTCATACGAGAAATCCCCAGAGTGTGAGACGCGAGGGCTATGGTAGTGGTTGCGGGTATCCTGATCGGGCGGGAAGAGATCATAGCACAGCATATCTACGCCCAAGTGCGACAGTTGCCATGCCCAATACCCTGTACCAGCACCCATCTCAACCGCTTTCGGACCAAGCCATTCAGCGACAAAAGCGAGCGATGCAGGGTCGGGAATAGCCCAGCTATACTTTTCGCAATAGTCATAGCGTGAAACGAAAAGGTGCCTCGCCTCTTCCATCTTCTTGTCGGAAAGGTATTTCCCCGAACGGAATCCGTACGGATCATCAATGGGCTTGTCTTTGATCTCATCCCAATAGGGATTGAGTGTTCGTGTCCCATATATGGTCATACCGATACTTCCTCCACTATCCCCTTGCCGAGAATGCGTTTCAGATCGTCTAAAAAGACCTCAGTTATTCGATAGTGGCAGCCTTGCAGATGCAGCCTGGTTCCCAGTTTTGCCGCTCGTAGTTGGGTGAGTTGCTCGGCTGTCCCATGATGAGCGAGCAGTGTATATATTTCTTGAGGAGGAGCCATCTGGTACAGGCTCCCCTTGCTTTTGGTCATATCTTCCCCTTTCTTCAGAGTGACTTTCGTTCAAGACGCGTTTCCAGAGCAGGGCTGATTGCCTCGTTGCCTCAGTGCGTCTTCTTCTGGCTGTTGCCTCAGCCCATTTTCTTGCGCATGCATTCCACACTCCCCTCCCAACAGCAGTGCGAGGAAAGCGCACTCTGCG
>JAABUQ010001241.1_pt1 | contig 56038 bp, 62 predicted proteins | sample 5560001 | NCBI WGS metagenome assembly JAABUQ01 (sample SAMN10711888, study PRJNA513371) | rock metagenome | isolation source: Antarctica rocks | place: Antarctica: Victoria Land, Finger Mt nord | collected 2015-12-18
GTTGATGCTTGGGGGGGAAATGGGAGGAGGGAGATGGGAGGAGAGAGATGGGAGGGGGATGGGGGGGCGAATGAGGGGTTTGGGAAGGTGTGGATGGGAGGGAGAATGGGGGGTTGAGGATGGGTGCGGGTTGCTGTGTGGGGAGAGGAGAGGGAGAGGGAGGCAAGACTTGGGACGTGGTTTTGTACCCGGGTTTGAATAGCTGGGGACGGATAAAAGGAATTCAAGAGGCGCAAGATGCTTTAAGACGGTGGGACGGTAGGGTGTGATACAGCTTTGATTCTCTAGCACAATCCTCTCCCTCTTCTTTCCTCGCCCTTTTCCTCGAATTCTCAGGGTAGCTTCGTCGTGCATTACATACACTAAGCCCCTCAGCGCTCCGCTGTCCGGACGAGCTGGCGTCATGCAATGGGATGGGACTGCCCTCTGCAGTCGTGACAAATGCCTCCTTCTCATCTCCCGGAGGGGTCTGTCAATGCGAATAAATACAATAGAAAAAGGTGAGGACATCGCGTCGCTAGATCGGGGGTTTCAAGCGAGTTGGTCGATATGGTGGTGTGTGGTGTGACATAAGAGGCATTATCAGTTAATTGTGACGGCAATCTTCCTTCAGCCGATTAAAAAATAACCGGGCCACGGCCCTCGCGGGACGGCGGCTCGGGAAATGGTCTCTCTATACACAAGTCGAAAGGTAGTTCTACCAGGTGATCCGAAACGCCGTTCGCTAAGTCCTTTCAGAGACTTTTGTGGAAAGTGGGAAAACGCCGCGTGGTGAATGAGTGGGTATCAAGAAGTGGTTCATCGCTCGCTCGCTAATATGTATATGTGCTCTCAGAGCATTGGTGCCTGCTGCCGTTGCTGCCCGAGTCGGCCGAATAGGTGTTCCGGCGGTATTCGACCCATGTTGCCCGTTTTGTCAAAGTAGGTCGTTGGGGCTGGGGTGTAACCTTCGTGTTTGCGGCGGTAGCGCTCGATAATGATGCCGGCTACGACGAGTAGGAAGATGGCGCCGAGTGCGCAGGCGAGGGCGATAAGGACGACGAAGCCGACGGCTAGGTGGCCACCTGATGAGAGATTAGTGAAATAGCAAAGGCAAGGGGAGGGAAGGAGGCATACCCAGGTTTGCGAAGTTGACTTGCTTCTCTGAAAAGAGCTGAGAGATACTTCCGGGACTGTTACCTGAAGTGGAGAGTATGAAAGGTGAGAATGTGGTGCCGTTGAATAGCGCAGCAGAAGCGTTGCCGAATGCTGGGAGATCAAGTTGTCCTGTGATTAGGAGAGTCAAGTGGCCCGGTACGAGGTCATTACCCGGTTGGTTCTTGTTCAGGTTCAGCACCGAGAGCCCACGGATTGTGGTCTGGTTGCCCAACATGTCCCCAACAGAAATGAACTTGCTGCCGTCGTACCTCATCAAATATGCGGTGCCGTTGCTGCTGCTCTTGCCGGCGATCCAGAAGTTGGAGGCATCGTTGTTCGCTGGCGCCAGGGCAGTGACAGGCCCTGGAACGGCGCCCGCTGCTCCATTGAGGACTGACCACTGAGAACTCCCGGCGTCGTAGTTGGCCAATGTCGTGGCATTGCCGAGGACGGTGAGATTGCCACCGGCGAGCAGCTTGCTGTTGCCTTGCCAGATCATGGCAGCAACGCTGCCACCAATGCCATTCCCAGGTTGGCTCCATGCTCCGTTATCGAAGATGCAGACAGTGGGACATCCAAGGGATCCCGCGTTGTCAAAGCTACCTCCGACAAATACCTGTTCGTTCTGCGGGCGCATAGTGATTGCGTTGACCGCAACATTGGAACCTGCCAATGGAGGAGGCTGCGGGTAAGAGAAACCGGCTTGTGCAAGATCGTACACAATAAGCCCATTTACGTTTGCGTTGTTGACTTTTCCCGTGATTGTTCCACCGGCATATAAGACGCTGTTGGTGACAGCGAGGCTCAAGAATGTCGAGTCGGTGTCAAGGCCAGGAGCCAAGCCAGTGACGGTACCGCTGCTGTTCACAAAAGCAAGATTATTGATTGTAGAGCCATTGCTACCTGTGGCCGTGAAATGACCTCCGAGTATCGTCACATTGAGGCCGTTATCAGCATGGAAAAGTCCTGTCACAATACCGGAAACATTCTGACCGCTGATTGACCGCTTGTGAGTTACTGGTCCAGCTGGTTGGGGTTGGATACCAATGTTCATGGAGTTGATCTTTACCGGTTGGGAGGTCAACGAAACAGCGTCGTGAGCGGACATGTCCTGCGAAGACAGCGTGCCAGCCAGAAGAGGTGAATTATTGGTGACCTTGGTCATTGCACTCAGCTGGCCAGTGACCGACTGAGACTGGGAGTTCAAATGCTGTAGCCAATTTTTTTGCGACGGGACCCAGACTCCGAACCTTTGGACCGATACTGCTTTGTTAGGGCCTGAAGCTTCCAGCGTGTCAAAGAACCCGTTGAAGGAGATGCAGATCTCGGGCTTGTCGCTGGTGACATTGATGGTCAGCGATACGACTGTATTGACAGCGCCATTGACCCCTGCACCCAAGGCTTGCCATGTCTGGCTGGTGGTATTAAAGGCCGCAATGTTATTCAAGCCGGGGACCGTCCCATTCATTGTGTTGGTGAAGTTGCCTCCCATGTAGAGTGTATCCTCGTATACGAGAAGAGCCGAAACTTGAGCGTTGAGGCCTCCATTTGGTAGAGGAGTCGAGTTCCCGGAGCCAATCGCAAAGATATTCTCAAATCCAGCGGTAGGATCAGAGAAATTGCCAGCCACGTAGGTCGCGTTACCCAGCAATGCTACGCTTGTCACAATGGCACCTTGATTTAGATTCGCACCAGCTGTGTCGATGGTTGAACTTGTGAAATTGGTGTCGAGGCCATTGGAGTTGGGATCGAATTCGTACAATCCATTCAGCTCACCAGACGAATTGCTAGTAAGCGCAAATTGGACACGTTGAGCAACCAAGGTGATGGCGCCCGGTTGACTGGACAATGGTGTGAGAGTCACCGATGGACGGAAGCTGCCACTGTTCAGATCAACCGGGCCTCGATATATTTCATCATACTTGTCGTAGTTGTTGGTCTGGTAGATCTGCGTGGACAACGGTATGCCGGGAGTGGTCGCGGTCGAATAGCTTCCAGTCACGTTCACAATGCCTCGAGCGGCACAGCTGTTATCTTGCGAACATCCCGGTGTGTATATCGTAACGGAGTAATTGCCCTGCTGTTTGATGTCTGGTTCAAAAACTACGGAGGCGGCCTCAGGGTTGATGTTTGGGCCGGTAAGAGAGGCGGCCAGGTATCGTGCATTGCTTGAAGCAGATGGCATCACTTGCCACGGACCAGTCACTGTCGAATTCGACCGAAATTCGCTGTTGGCGCATGTAGGCTCATTAAGATCGGTTTCAGCATAGGCGAAGATATCTATCAGAGTCAGCTTGATTCTTGATTCTTTTTTCTTGAAACTGGGTCAAGAGTACCATTTTGGAAGAGTTCAACTCCATCCAGACCACCTCCTGCTCCATACCAGTCCGATATATCAATCCGGACGGCACTCATGCCTACGGTGTTGATGAAGCGGAAGTCCTGGTATGGTACCTTAGGATCATTGGATAACGGACATCGAGCATCACAAAGTGAGGTCTGGCCAGTGGCAGGGTCGGTGAATGTGAAGTTCATGATACCGTTTAGTGGAATCGCTGTGAAACGGAAAGTCTTCGTTCCTCGTCCGTTTTGCTTGGTGTTCCAGATCCTAAGCAGAGTGGGTTCGAACCCGAAATTCATATCTGCCCTCCACCAGCCTGGTGTATTATCCTCCAGCAGCCATGAGTTGCCCGGTCCATCTTGTCCACCTGTTTTGCAGACAATGTTTGCTGGATCGGAGAAGCCTGCTGTCGTTGCCGATGCGGCAGTGGTCAGATTTGCTGTTGAGATGTTGATGACCTGCTGGTCCTGCTTCGTAGGCGCACTGGTGTTGCCGAGCCCGGTGAAGGATCCACCGAATATGACGGTGCCATTTGAGCTCTTGATAATTGAGTTGACAGGCCCGTTGAAACCTTCGAATGGAAGATTCGCCCAACCCGACCCTCCAACCCAAGCCACAGCATTTGTTAAGTTTGGACCCTTGAAAGCGCCACCGACATAAACCGTGTTCAAAGCCTTATCACAAAGGAGGGCGTTGACCTGACCAGTCAGGCCCGGCAAGGGCGTGATTTTCCCAGACGTTGGGTCGTACATTGCCACTCCTTGGGCCTGCACATTTCCTAGACTTGTAAAATTACCGCCAACGATTACTCCTGCGAAGATGCCATCGTGCATTACAAAGGGACACATGGCTTTAATGTAGCCATCCGCATTGGCCGCGTTTCCAAAATCGCCATTCGGCAACTGGGTAATGAGTGACTGTGTGCCATTCGTACTGAAGGCGTTTTCGGTCTGCTGGGTGTACGTGTAGAGGGATATTGAGTCGAAATCGCCAGTGAGAGCGACGCGGCCCAATTGCGAGAGATCAAGATCTGGGGGTGGAACTGGGGTGAAATTGATCCCTTGCGTCGCGGGGACGAAATGAGTGACGATGGGCCATAATTGAATAATGGAAGCAAACTCTGCCGTCAGGCTCAGCAATGAGGATCTCCTCATTGCTCGCACACGGCGACAGTCACTGGAGTTGTTGTAGACCGTCCAGCGTGGCTCCGACGATGGTTAGGGGGCCGGGAAGTTTTGACAGCCGTCCTAAACCATCCGATTGCCTCTCTCCCTCTCTCCCTCTCTCTCTCTCTTTTGGCTCTTTGCCGACGTAAGCACGCGCTGTGCGACATGCAATGTCTCAGTTGATTTTCACGAGGAGGGCTGGTGTATTAGTCGGATGGTGTGAGATGGGTTAGTAAAGAGAGATGGAGATGATGATGATGATGATAATGGTAAGATGTGAGTGAGGGAGCAGTAGCCAGTAGCACATATTTCACCACTTCTCGTACTTTTCTTCCCTCCCGTTCATTTGCTGCAGGCCGCCCACTTACACTAAAAGGTGAACTAAGAAAGTGCCGGCCAATCAAGGGTGACAGGGGCGATTCCCCAAATCTCCCACGGAAATGAGATGAAGGGGGGGGAGACACTGTTTTGCCTCCCAGTCGCCCCTGTTGCAATTAATTACTCGCATCCCAACATAGTAACAAACTCCTTTGTCATGATAGACTCACTACTACTACCAACTACCTCACTCACTCACTCAACAAAGGAGCCTCTTTGCTGGCAGACTGCTCATGGCAGTGTTTCCTCTGGCCGGATTCTGTTGTCAATCCCTCCATCAGGAAACGGGAAGACACACATCCGGTCACTAGAGCCTACTGGTGGCTGATCTTTTGGCCATAAGAGCGCAAGTCAGCATTCACCACCTTCCACTTCAGTCCTCTATGGCCAACACAGTGCACACGCTGCCCTGCGCCAGCAAGGCACCAAGTAGATAAGATGAGGTAGGTACGCACCCCGCACAAATGCACCCCTCCATTCAAATTATCTCGTCATGAGTGCGATGGGTTATTGGGAAGCAGAAATCATGTTTCCTGCGACCGAGGGGACTGCGATACAAGCCGTCTGCCAAGACGCCAATCCATGCATTCTGTCTGACTGCACCATTGCCTCCTGTTGCTCCACAGCTTTGCTGTTGGTTGGCCGACTAAGTTCCTGTCATGCTGCCATCTATGCGACACCCACCCAGATCTCGAAAGAATCATGTAATTGATCCTCCTTTCTACTACGGTCGCCTGCTCTTCCTTTACTGCGAGATCTATGCGACACATTTTCAAATCTCCAAGGCTTTATTGTTGATGGTGGCTTGATAGGCAACATGTAGACCACCATAGGAATGAAGAGAGATGAAAAAGTAAATGAAGTGTACAATAATGACTCAATTCCACCCTTTCCTACCTCCTGCCGTCTCTAACTCCCCTGGAAATAGCTACCACAGATGAGCCAGATTATCCCTCCTGACCCTTTGACCCGTCACATTCCCCACCACCGTCCCAGTCCCATTCTCCTGACTTGCCCATGCACTCTGTAACCCCCACACCTCCGCCGTGACCCCCACCCCCGTGCTCAGATCCCCTGTAGCCAGCATGACCGTATCCAAAACTCCTTCTGGAAAGAAAGTCGCTGTGGCACTCTTGGCCCCGTTATCCAAGAAGATCTCCAGGATGCTACGATCGATGACACCGAAGAGTCTGAATGTCTGCGTATCAGGATCGATGAGGCTGTTGGTACTGAACTTGTCCGTGAAGAACGGGTTGTCGAAACCGCGGATGTAACCCCGATTGATCCAGAACGGCGTGTCCCCTCCGAGGTAAAAGCCGCCGCGGATAGATTCGCCCGTGACGGAGGAGAGGAAGGTGAAGTTGGCGGTACCGGTTGCGTTTGCAAGGGGGATCGAGGTGATGTTGATGGAGAAGGAGAGGGCGCCACTAGGAACCGTGTTCGTGTAGTCGTAGTGCAGGGAGCTATTGACGAGGTTGGTGGAGTTGGCGAGGGAAGTGAGGGTCGTGTGCAATGGTGTGAGGTCGTAGGGGTAGGAGAGGAGGGTGTAGGTGGATCGGGTGGTATTTGCTAGGACATTGAGGCGGGGGAGACTCATGAAAGAGCGGAAATTCTCCAGGGGGCCGGTGGGGACTGTCTGGGCATATTGCCAATTGCTGGCCCAGGCTATGCTGATTTGCGGGGCGGAGGATGGGATGTTATAGAAGAATTGGCCGGCGTAATTGTCTTTGCCGAAGTCACTGATGCGGGTTGCTCCGTCGACTGCGCTGAAATGGGTTCCGTTGAATATTCCGGGGAAGTATTGGCTTATACTACCTCCTAGAGGAGCACCGGGGTTGATGCTGATTTGCAAGATGTACATGTTTTCTGCGGGAACGAAATTTGACAGGTCCAGAGGCTCGGCAATGGAAGCATTCGATAGCATTGGCAGTGCGATTAGATTTGGACATTCGTATTGAAGGCCCTCCAATCCCATGTGAGTGAAGTTCGAAACGTGAGTCCAATTCGTCAAGTTTGGGGAGGTGAAGATGCCAATAACGAAGTCTTGGGCGTATGATATCACGGCGATCCATTTCTGCGTTGGCGCGTACCAAAGGACTTTCGGGTCCCGAAATTGGGTGCTACCGATAGAGATCACAGGATTTTTTGCGTACTTTGTAAACGTGTATCCACCATCTGTGGAGTACGCAATCTGTTGCGTTTGTTCCTCCACGGTGTTCAACGTATACATTGCCACCACGCCGTTGCTCTGATTAGGGAAGAAACCACTGGTGTTGTTGACATCGACCACGGCAGAACCGGAAAATATGCCTTCGCCCTCTGCGCCAGGATAGATTGCAATCTGCTGGTTCTCCCAGTGGTACAAATCTTTGGAGGTGGCATGGCCCCAGTGTTGATTTCCAGCAACGGTGTCTGTAGGATTGTCTGCATCAAGCGTTCAGCTTAGTTTCGAAGCCTCATATGGATGACAAACATTGGTAGTAGAGATGGTACAAGCCATCTGCATCCACAAACATACCATTAGGATCGTTCTACCTCACCAGAGTCAGATCGAAAACATTGATAGATTCTATCCTTCTCTTTCAAGGCTATATAGCCACATAAACATCCTGAACAAGCTCACCATGAAGTCAATTGGAGGGCTATAGTGAATCTGGGGCCTCAGGGCGCCGGTATAGTCGCCAGGAATTGGCTTCCCTGTGGGCACAGTAGGCTCGACATAGGACGACGAGCTTTGAGCCCAAACATGTTGAGCTGTGGCAAGCAAGACCAGTAATGAAGTAGAGAGAAGCATCTTGATATTTGGAAAGGAGACCACAAGATGCGGAGAAGGAGAAACAGGCATGAGATCAGAGGGAGCCGACCACGATTAAGTACAGAGAAGGGAAATGAACGTCTTCTTCAGTCATAGCTCATCATTGCGCAGGAGTCTAGACACCCTCCTCAAGAAGCATGGAGCCATTGGTATGTGCCGTGAAAGCATGGCGTTTTCCCCGCATCATCTCCGCATGCTGTTTTTGGATGGGGACGGCGCATAAAGGAGTAGCCTCAAGTTCAACCTCATGGGGGCGACAGCGCGAATGCTGCAGGAACCAGCATAGTCACATATCGGACTGCGTGCCATGTTATTTTTGTCGTGCTGTTGATTCTGGTGGGTCGGGAATTGTAGATTCTCATTCATGTCTGAAAAATGTCTGACCGAGGGACGTTGAAAGAGGAAAGGAAAGCGAGATGGCTTCAAAAACTCCGCATCTCGACCCCGCACCTATCCCGGCCACAAGCCCGATGACAGCCCTACTCGGCGGTGGCAAACACGGTATTCGGGCCGTTAAGGGGCCAAGGGATGCATATCAACTCAATGCTTCTACGTGCCGGTGCACGGTAACGTATTGGGAGGCACAGATTGGGCAACAAGAAAACCACTTCTCATTGCTTTCAACGCTTCCCATGCTATGGAATCCTCTCCTTCTAACTCCAGCATCCATGCCCTACCTCCCCCTTCTCAATCCTTCTCCTAGAGTAGTTCTCTATAGCACGATAGCCAGCTCATGCCTCTTCAATTTCTCTTCATCGAGATTAGGAAAGTAAGGGACCATCGAGTCTGCACTCTGTACGTAGGCATCGTTGTACAGTCTCCAGTAAGGCTGCCTGACCCTTCTGGCAGGATGGAAGAGTCCAGCCCAGACATAATTCATCACCATGCCGGTGCCGACCGCCATACGTATAGCATCGATTGCTTCGATGATGCGGTCAATCACATGGGGTGATGTCTCGAAGAGGTTCGGGTAGAGCAGATTGAGCAAATGCATCATGGCATCTTCGCAGCCGAGACCGACCACACCAAGAGCGACGTGCTTCACGACCGAAGCAGCTGTTTGACGATGCACTTGATCACGATCAATCAGTGCGTCTTCAAGAAGCGGTGTGACAGCATAGACGTAATCTTTTGCCATTTCGCCAATGTATTCGAAGAGAAACGAGAGCGATTTGAGGACGCCGTTCTGGACGTTCAGTTCAGGTACCCTAAGTCAAGGTCAGCAGGCTACGTACCAACAGACGCGGAGAGTAGACATACCTATATTCGTTCATCAGAGCTGGAAGCACGGTGAATGGCGCGCAAGTCTCGGCAACGATACCAATAGCCACTGCCGTACAGACGCGAGACTGTCGTTCTTGGACTCGTAGATTGTTCAAAAGTGTCGCAAGCACATCTTGAGGTCCGATAGCCTTGGCGATGAAACCGAAGGTATTGTTGGCGGCACGTCGAATACCTTTCTTGTGAGCCTTGAGCATATCAAGCAGCTCGAAGCAGATACGCATCCACTCTCGAGCATTGACGCTCTCGGGACCTCTATCGGCAATACGTCCAACAAGGTCAATTGTGTTCTCTTGCACCTTTTCATGTCTATTTCGAAGAATGGGTGTGAGACGTGGTAGAAGGTCCTTGATCGGTGGTTGCATGGAGTTGATGCCAACGACAGTGACAATTGATCGCAGGGCGCCGAGAATTGATCCTAGGACTTCGGGATATTCTTCACCAAGATATTCGTAGAGCACAATACCGAGCTTGCCCATTAAGGCATCTTCCCCACATTGTTTCATGACCATGGCAATTCGAGAAATTAAGTCTGCAGCTTGTTGGCGCACTGTGGCGGACTTGTTATTGAGCCGCCATAGGATTGTGCTGACAATTTGTGGCAAGTATGGTTTGCACCGAGTACCAAGTGCGTTGACGACAGTGCCAAACCCATTCAGCATGACGATATCTTCCACGCTTTGTTCCTGAAATGAATGGAGGACACCATCGATTAAGCGCTCCTCAAGCCTCTCGCCAATGTCAGCAGCACCCAAGCTAGCAATGACCTTCTCAATGGTTTCTAGAGTCATCTTGCGGTAGGCCTCGCTCTCATCCTTGAGGTTGTTGACCACTCGCTCAACAATCTCGCTGACACCAACCTTTTGACCTAGATCGACCGTCGTCTCAACGACTTGTCTGTAGTTTCTCTTATCCAGTGCCATTCTTCTGACCCAGAAGCTTTTGAAGAATTCGCTGAGTACGTGCTCTTTGAGATACCCAGCAGTCACTCCGTCTGTGCCCGCACACTGCGACACTACTTTGAGGACGACTTTTTTCATTTCCTCGTCTGGTGATGAAAATTCACGAAGTAGAATCTCCATGATCTGGCTTGTGTAATAATTGGCATATTCCTCGTCCATTAATGGGATGATGTAGCCAACTGCTTTAAGAAACCCTGCAAGACCTTTGCCTCTCTGCTTCCTCGCGCCAGTCCACAACGGATTCAATATATCATCGAAGCTTTCAATACCATATGGGTTGGCTGCTTCGGCAAGAGCAGCTATAGCCAAACTTGTGACTGTCCTCACTTTGGCCTGCTCGTCACTCAAATTGTCGCCAATGCAGTCGACCAGGCCTTTCAGATGTGGCAAGATGGCGCAACCCATAAGGATTGGAATCTGCTGAACAATCTTGACACCGGTATGCCGAGCCTGCCATGACTTCTTGCTTCTGCATACAGCACGCAGGAAAGGTAGTAAAGCTGGGATTCCAAGCGCCGATGCGACAACAGCAAAAGCACGGGCTGTGGTATTTCGAACGTACTCGTCAACATGATCAATATCCGGCCTCATAGTACTGATCATGTGTGCAAGTCCAGCTGCTTTGCTAAGGTTGGAGATAATCTCACGTCCTTCGACGCGGGCATAGTAGTCTTGATCGATGAGGAGCGGTTCGATGACGACGAGAATTTTGTGGACGAATGGTCGGACAAGGTCATCGAGCTTGTAGAGAACACGATCAATGACCTTGACCAGTAGATGTCGTTCCTGGTCTTCGAGCGTTTTTTCCATCAGAAGAGGGAGGATTTGGTTGAACAATGGGCCAGCCCCGAATTGTCGTGCATTGTCTGTCAGCTGTCGTAAAGCAGTTTTCCGCATTGGTGGTGTCCCATTCTTGACTTTGAGTAGAAGGCGCATGATCTTTCTTTCCTTGAGTTCCTCGACAGACATGGAGCTCTCATCTCCGCCATCCACCAATTTGCCGAAGTAGGCCATATCTTCAGCCTTGAAAAATTGTAAATCGCCCACTCCAGGTATCTCAGTAGGTAACTGTTTACCCATTGCTCGTGCACTTTCTGGCTCCTGCATCATGAATCCTCCAATGCCAGAAGCACTCGCAACAGGCGCAGGTGTACTCATTAGCTTGCGGGCAGGAGTACGAATGGGTGCATACCCCGGGGGTGGGTCTAGTACTTTGTATCCCTCGCTTGGCAACATCATATCGAGCTCTTCGTCTGATAGCGGAGCATTCCGAGACGATATGTCTGTGCCGAACGTCGTGGGTATCATGGCAGGCCCGGATTGGGATGGATGCATGGGGGTAGCAAGACCCTGTTGGCCAACTGGCGTGGCATCAGCGAGAGAAGGTGCTTGGTCCCATCTTGATCTTCGGGGCGTAGCATCAACGGCAGCTCCACCAAGAATAGGCGTCTGGTCCCATCGAGATCTCTTGGGTTGAGCGTCGGCAGCTTCTGGAGCCGGGGTGCTCTCAGCTGTAACATCCCATCTCTGTTTTCGCTTGCGACCTGAGGCAACAGTGACCGCCGAGCCTGCATCCTTGTTTTCTTTGTCGCTGCTGTCCTCGTGTTTCAGTGTTGCTTTATGTTCCACAACGCCATTTTCTCCACCAGCCGGCTTTTCGCTGATAAGCTGTCGAACTCGTTCCTCTTCCTTCTCCAGCTCCCTTGCCTCCATAAGCTCACGGTAAGTCTGGCCTTCATTTTCAACGCCAGCTTGTCGATTGGCAGCGAAAGGGTCTGCTCGAGTGGGCGTAAGAGGGCCTCTGGCCAATCGACCCTTCTTCTGGTAGTCAGTCTCGCGGTCTGCGATTCTGGCCGATTTCTCACGCCCAAGCAAGATGTCCTGTTCCTCCACGCCAGCGCCTGAGGCAAATTCATTCATCTGTTCCTTCGTCGCTGTGTACTGGCCAACAAGCCTCCTGCTGGTGTCGCCATCTGCGTCGGGTATATCATCATCATCGCCATTGACAGCGATCGATGTGTCATACCCAGCAAACCTATCTCCTCCATTTCGGTCGTAGAGTTGGGTATCGAAGCTTTCAGTCAGGGAAGCCTTCGTCGATACGTCAGTTCGCTGGCTGGATGGATCGAAAGTCTTTGAACCTTTCTTTCCAGCAGCTGCAGCGTTGCGCTCTTGCTGCAGCCTCTTCACCTCTTGGAAGTCGGCTGAGAAAGTAGTCAGTCCTGTGTCATTAGGCTTCGTGGGAACGAATGTCTTACCGTCAGACATCCTGAAAACCTTCCAAGACTATTTTTGGTTGGCCTTCCGCGACTCTGGCTATTATTTTCGACAATTCTAATGCTGTTGTCGTTGCTTGATACTTTAGGTCGTGGTGCAAAATGCGAAGGCTTTCAAGAGATAGGGCGATTAAATTAGCGCCAGCCTAGAGTGGGGTGATGGCAACTTTAAGCGTGGGGACGAAGTATCTCGTTATACTCTCGCGACTCTTTACTCGTATAGGTAGGGGATTCAAATATTGGAAGATCAAGCACCTCGCAGGTGACACAGGATCCTGTTCAATACCTGATTTCATTGTCTGATGGGTCAAGTCCAGCAATGGGTACATAGACTGCTTTTAGAATTCGCCTCCCCAAGAGTCAGTCTTGCTCAAAACATCATCAGATTGAGATTCTGGTGTGCAACATTCTAATATTGAAGCACCAAGGGCTATTTGACACACTCGCTATAATAATAAAAGACTCCATCTTGTGCTAGAATCAACGGAACCGATCTCCTCAGACGTTGTGAAATTCTTTGTCAATCCACGATGAGGCCGATTGGGAATTTTCTATGTCACATGAAGACTTCTACGCCTGCTCATGAGATAGTCCACACATCCTATAATACGTTCAGTGGCTCGACTCAAGCCCTGAAAATTTTTCGATTCTCCCAGTCACTAAGAAGTTGCAAGGCCGCAGATTTTGAATGCACTATGACGAGAGTTGAATCATGCAAGCGAAGTCCCCTTTCGTCGCCGTCTCCGTCCAACGACCGGCAGCAAGCTATGAATGTAATCACGGCGGAGACGCGCCCTACCAAGCACCCACCTCAAAGCTCTCCTGCGTAAAAGTCAGCAGCTAAATCTCCCAAATTGTTGCTGGGGAAGGCTTACCTCAGAGAAATAGGTTGTGACGACAGTCCTATCTGCGAATTTCCTCCCGGCAAGTGCTTGTAAAGCCTTGCGGGCAGAGTCTGGTGTATCATACTTGACGTAGATTTTACCGACTCCATTCGATTGCCTGCTTCCACCACTGGGTCTCGGCACTTTCATCTCAAGGACTTCACCGTATTTATCACACTCCTCCTTTACATCCTCGCAGATTTCTACATCCAATCAGTCACGCCAACTAAGCGACATAGACAGGAACGTACCTTCGTAGTCCTCATTATCAATGAGCTCCTCAGGTGTCACCATGTTTAAGAGCTGCAGCACACGGCCTTCATCCGAGTTGTCCGACGTAGTGCCTGCAAGCATAGACATAGCATTGACACCCATCTCAAGACCAGAGGCCTGAGCAACACCAATACTCGCTCTCTGTACTTTGAGATGCTTGTCGGCGAGCTCCATTCCATTCAACCCTTCAACAGCGATGTCTGTTGAAGCGGGATCCGCATACTCGCAAAAAGCAATACCCTAATATATCAGTATGAAGTGGCTGGACGCGTTAGGAAAGACTCACCCTCGATTCATCGGTGCTGGCATCTCTGACCAGAACGAACGCTTTCAGTTGACCAAAAGCAACCAAGAGCTCCTGGACTTGGTCTTCTGTGAGGTTCAAAAGGAGGTTCGTGATGCTGATCTTGTTCGGTGTGTCAGGCACGATCGGTGAGATTACCCCCTCTTGGTATTCATCATCCTCCGCAGCTGAGGGAACAATGTAGTCTTTAGGCCTTCGAACAGACAATCCTTGAGAACTGCCATTCGCAGTCCCATTTGAAGTCATCATATTGTCATTGTCATCCATGGCTATTCCATCCATTGCTAGCGCTACGGTGGCCTCGGTGGGATTCTTGAATTCTAGAAGAGCAAAGTCTCGATCCTTTGACAATTGTGCTGATATACAAGGGTCTGGCGATGATATAACGTTGAGGCCATTGAGTTGTAGGTTGAAGAAATTGATGATGGTTTCCTCTGTTGCAGACGGAGGGAGGTTGTGTACGAAGAGACGTTTTGACTGTCGAGCATTGGATGGTTTGAGGGCAGCATTTCCAGCAGAACCGCTTGGCTGGTTCATAAATGCTTGGAGTCGAGTGGGGTCCATTGGTTGTTGGCGGGGTGCACCTGGCAAAGGGAACATGCCTGAAAAACACGTTAGATCTGTGCCAGTTGAAAGAAGTCGATATTTACTTACCAGAGAGCTTCGCTTGTTCTGCTGTAACGTTCTCATAGCCTGGAGGCTTGATGTCCCACTGCGTCAACCTTCTCTTTCTCTCTGTGATGGGCACAGTGTCTGTGAGATCGGGTGTTGGCTCCTTCTTCTTGGCCGGAGGACTGGCGCTCTTCTTCCTATCTCTGCCTCCCATTTGCTGGGCAAATTCATCGCGGTCACTTCTTGGAGGCCCGCGGCCCCCACCTCCTCTTTCTCCGCGACCCTCGAACAAGTCTCTGTCTCTGCGCGGCGGGCGGTCGTAGTCGTCACGCCTTGCATCCCGCCTCGACATGCCTCGATCATCTCTATCACCTCTGCCTCGATCGCGGTCCCAGCCTCTATCGTCGCGCCCCCCATCGCGACCAGAGTACCGGTCTTCTCGCTCTCGAGCTCGGTAATCGCGGCTTGTGGAATATGAGTCTACATCTGGCTCGCGGCGCCTACGGTGGCCTGGTGACCTTGAACGTCGTCTATCACTCCCTCGGTGGTAGTCTCGGTCTCGATCGCCTCGACGATCATCTCTGGAAGACTGAATAGCAGAGCACAATGTCAGTGGTAGGTTCTGGCCAAAGTGACTTGACTTACATAGTGATCCCTTGATGAACCGTATCGGCCAGAGTCTGCACCCATGGGATTGTTAGTATCAGTTTCGTGTTTTCGAATCCTCGGGAGGGTGCTTGTTGGTGGCATGCCTCTCGAGGAGTAGCTGTCGCCGTTCATATTTGCGCAGTGTTGTGATTGAAGGTTCTAGGCCTCACTGCCACGAGGTTTTAAGACGGCTCAGCAAGGAAGAGGGAGTCCGGTTGAAGAAGAAACAAACTTAGAGAACTTCCAAATCAGAGGGCACAATCGTGATATTTCAAGCTCTGTCGAGGGTGTTGTCTGCTTGCCTCAGCAAGACGGAAATTCCACACCGAGGATACGCTAATTTCTTTCAGGTTAGTGATACTGTAGATTTACCACGTCACGCGTTCTCAATTGGAGAGCAGCGCGACAAGCTCTCGATAAAGCTATATCTTCCTGTAACAAGAGGAATATTACTCCTGTTCTCTCAAATGTCTTCCGCCGTTCGGAGCATGCAATGGCGCAAGCTCCCTGTCTGTTTCATAGAGCTCTGCCTTGATACTACACTCCGCTGTGGTCAATCCTTCAGGTAATCATCCGGACTCACACCTCATCCAAAGGTGCTAATGTCCTTCCAGGTGGAGAAAATCCAAAGATAACATCTGGTCCTGTGCGCTTCATGGGCGAATACTTTCACTCCGTCAAGATTCCACACACCTCAATTACAAGGCCACACCCTGCGAAGGAGCCCAGTCACCACCCACCCCTCCATCTTCAGCACCGGCTTCGAACGTGGCCGGAGATGACGATGATACTTTGACCTTGGTGCACCACTACCTCAACCTAGGCCCCAATCTGACAGAACTCTATGAGAATTGGTCCAGCGCAGACGCGAATTTCAAGAAGAAGGCTCCTAAATTCACAGGAGTGCGAATTTTGAGGCAGGATGCCTGGGAGGCATTGGTTGGGTTCATATGTAGCAGCAACAACAACATCATCAGAATATCACAGATGGTAGGTCGAGTGTTGCGTCATTCTCCTATTCGCGGCTCACATGTCGATATAGATGGAGAAGCTCTGCAACCATTATGGTCCGCTGATTGGTTATATTGATTCAACACCATTCCATGACATGCCTACCCCTTCAGCATTAGCAAAGCCCGGGGTCGAAGCGCACCTTCGCCAGCTTGGGTTTGGCTACCGAGCAAAGTATCTCTATCAGACTGCGGTCATGGTGTCGGAAGAACATGAAGAAGGCTGGTTGGATTCTCTTCGAAACCCAGAAAGCCCTGTCCTTGGTGCCAAAATATCTGATGCCGGGGCAATGCTCTCTGGAGGCAGAGAGGGCTATCGTCTGGCTCACGAGGCACTATTAAATCTACAAGGAGTTGGCCCGAAAGTTGCTGATTGCGTTTGTCTCATGGGTTTGGGCTGGGGAGAGGCAGTCCCTGTCGATACACATGGTAGGTTCTCCAGCATTTCTTTCTCTCCTTACGAATTACATACGGCTTACGGAAGACTTGCAGTTTGGCAGATAGCCCAACGTGATTACAAGTTTGGCAAAGGCAAACACAGCAGCTTGACCAAGGCTACATACGACGCGGTTGGTGACAAATTCCGGAGCTTGTGGGGCAAGGAGGCTGGCTGGGCCCACAGCGTTCTGTTCACAGCTGACTTAAGAGCCTTTTCCGAAAGGGCATCCGCGAAGATTGAGGTGACGGAAGTCAAAAAGGAGGATCCCTCAAGTGTCTTGTCCGAGACGCAAGTGAAGGTAGAGCAGATGTTGACACCGGTGAGCATCAAGAGGGAGTTTGAAATAGAAACAAAGCCCTTGGTATTAGAGAAGGAAATTCTAGTGAAACGAGCAACCAAAAGGAGACGGAAGGCATGAAACAAGGACATCATGAGCGAGAGCAAGGCCTCAACTATTGTATCAACTGGAACGTCCGGGAATAAAAATACGCTTGGGTTTTAGGTACATAGAGAAAGCTAATGGTATCTGTCAGAGCCAGCAATGATCCTGTAAAAATCCAAACATCACCTCCATCCTCTCATCCTCCAATTCGCACTCCAGATAGCTATCCTCTACTGTGGTGCTGTATAAGCCATATTCTCGACCTTCGTGGGCTGGGCGGTGATTTCCATCTTCTCCACCGCCAGTAGGTGCTCGGCCTCTTTATCCTGTTGAATCAGATCGCAGCACGAGCAGCACCAAGCCTAGAAGAAATCATCAGCGCAAAGTCATAGACCCAAAACCCTCCCCCAAGCCATCCCACTCACCTTGAAGAAATCCGTCACAAAGTTGCCGGTCAAGTGCGGGTGGCTGCGTTCGCGGACATCTGATCGTTGGAGCAGGTTGGGGATACAGTGCAAGCCCACGCAGGAAGCCGCCCACCATCCCAAACACTATAGCAAAGACAGCGTTAGCGACCATTGCTTCCACTCCAAGCCATTGCTCGTCTAGAGAGGAGGCACGGGGACATACCGATGCGTTGACCGGACTGTACCCTGCCAAATTGGCATCCTTCCTCAGACGGTGATGGGTCTTCCCGAAGGTGACACACGGGCAACAGCAGGTGATGGCGCAGGTGTCTATGGGGTCGAAGCAGCCGAAGAGGGAGGTGGACCACGCTGCTGAGCCTGTGGGGTTGGTGATGCCCTCGTGATTCTTCGCCGTGTGGCTGACGCGGTTGATCCAATCGTCCATGTCTAGCTGCATCTCCGACTTCGGGGCCGTGTGGGTAGGGGCGGTGGCGGCCATGGCTGATGTGTAGTATGATTCAGGGAGGAGAAGGGATGGTAGTTGTGGAGGTAAGGTAGAGACTGGCTGATATTGGATTGGGAAGGCAGAGATGTTTGTCGAATGGAGAATGAAATAGGCTCTGGCAGCCTCTCATATTTATTTTTTTGAAGCTGATCCCTTTATGCATGAAAACGGCATAACCCTCGATCTAGAACTTCCGGTGCCTGCCGTGTGGCTGCATGCGATTGGCCCTTGAGCCTTGTAGTCCTCAGCTCGACTGCAATTGCAAATTACAATTCTCTGAAGCTTCCCCTTTCCAGATATCTTTAGCGAAGGGTGCTTGTTTAGCTCAAAGATACCTAGATTCGATCGCCTCGGATACTCATTTAAACGAGATTAACCAGCTGACTCGGACGTTTATTGTCTAAAGTTAGAGAGCTCCAGAGTCAGCAAAATCAACTTTATCCAGAGGATGTAGCCGCTCTATCTTACTCCGTACAATAGCTGCATGCTTGGCTCCAACGCAGAGGATGCCGTTTGCCGTGAACAGCACATGAAGCAATACATGCCTCAAGCTCTTTATTTTTCAATTGGGGGGGAACCCCTTTTCTGGATCTACACCTCGACACTTCAGGCTCTTACTAGTGCTGCACGCTAACACGCGGGACGAGACGGACTAGTAGGTGGGTAGCAAAGCTTATGACAGGGCTAGGGATCTGAGTCCATAATCATACGCTAAGCCTGTCTAAGCGGGTTTTTGAGTCTGTCGTCGAGAATGGGCCCAACTTTGATCAGAGGCGCCCACTGAATGCCAAGCGGACACTCATAGTGGACAACCCCAGCCTCATCCCTCACCAGGCTTAGGGTGAGCACTGCTTCACTTTGGGCGTGGGTGACCTGCTGCCTGATGTTTATCTAGCATCCATATCGAATCATCTCGGCCAGACAAAGAGGAGACTTACGTCCAAGCTATGTATCAACGACGTCGATCCTCAGAGTCCTCACGACTTTCACTCTCCAATGCTTACTCGATCTTTTCTCTGTCTCTGTCCTTTTTCACGGCCTGGCTCCCTTGGCTTTTTGCACGCATTCAACCCCGAGCCCTCCTGACAGTCAGATCCATGTGTGCGTATCCTCACACCTTTCGATAGACCCTTTCCAATAGCCTCGCATGTGGCTACTATGTTGGGTGGAACAGAAATTATGCGGTGCCATTTCTGACTATTGGGATCACGAGATTACCATTACCTTCTCGAACATGCAGGTAAGCTCGTAGAATGAATCGGGGAATGACGCAAGCCATAAGCCCAGGGATGAAGAATCTCGTCTGTGAAGCCTGCTGGAGCAAGGTCTTCAATACAGAAGCAATCCAAAGGTTCTGGGTCCAAGAAAGCTACGACTTCTGCTACTCCGCCACATGGGAAGGGATTTCGCAGTCGGCTGAAAACGCGTGCAATTGGTGCAGCTTCTTGACGTCTATACTGCCGTCTCCAGACGCTCCTCAATGGCCCAAAACTTGGACCCCAACGACAGAATTGTTGGTCGTCATTGATAAAGCCGACTTGACCGAAAACACCAGCCCCCAAGGGTTGAACCAATGTCAGATCGACTTTTTTTCTGAAGGCTCTTCGCGCGACTGGCACGCGGAGATAGATCTGTTCGTTGATAACATTGACGAATCTGCGGGGATCGTCACTGCTCGGCCGTTACAGTCGAGGGTAAATTCAGCCGAAGCATTTTCACAGATCAGACAGTGGCTGGACCAGTGCAGGCAGCATATAGATTGTGGTAGCGTGTCGTTTGACGCGAACTTGCCGTCTAGGGTCATTGAAGTGGCGCCTGCAGACACACCAACCGTTTCTCGTCTTCGATCTACCGATGGACTGAAGGGCTCGTATCTGGCTCTCTCATATTGTTGGGGCATCAACCAGGAATACGTTCTGACGACAAAGAATCTCGGGTCTATGGTGCGAGATTTAGACGTGAAATTGCTACCACGGACGATATTGGATGCCATCGAAGTCACGAAAAGTTTGGGCTTCAAATATCTCTGGGTCGATGCTCTATGTATCATGCAGGATTTCGCTGAAGCAGCCGCGCGGAAAGACATGGATCAGGAGCTTGCAAGGATGGATCAAGTCTACAAGAACGCCATCATGACTATTGTCGCAGCAGGTGCCCCGTCCGTCGTAGATGGCTTTCTCCAAGACCGGCCGGGGTCAGAACAGAGCTCTTTCGATATCCCATGCCGACTCGGTTCGGAGCAATTCTTTGTCTCCCATATCCGGGAGCACAGTATGTACGATGACATTAGATATCCTATAAACACACGAGCTTGGACTTTCCAAGAAATACACCTCTCCTCACGCCTATTGATCTACGCCTCTCACACCCTACAATGGCAATGTCGCACGATAACATGTAATCTGGGCGGATCCTACCATGCTCCGAATCCTAGTGCTGCCCCCCGCCTGCCGTCCCCCCAGATGTTGCTTCTCGATGGCCCAAAACGAGACCATAGACGCGGTTCAAGCAACCCGGACATCCCTCATCCCATCCTGAAGCATTGGCTAAGAATTGTGAGGAGCTATTCATCCCGCAAGTTCTCTTTGCCCAGCGACAAATTGACCGCCATTTCAGCGCTCGCATTCTCTTACGCAGCCATCTTCGGACCAGAGTACCTGGCTGGCATCTGGGCAAGATCCGCCGTGCAGCAACTCTGTTGGTCCCGCGCGAACGACCGCCTCTTTTTCACGCGACCAACGCACTATCGAGCACCCTCGTGGTCATGGGCTGCCCTCGACGGACCCGTCTATTTTCCCGCTTTCCTCCAGATTGGTCACGCTAGCGTCTGTGTGCCATATGATCACTTCCAAATCGTCGAATGGCAGACGCGCCTCAAGGTCGCCAACCTTCCCTACGGCGAAGTGACAGCTGGAGAGTTGATCGTCACGACAGCCTTGAGAGATGCCACCTTCGATCCGTCGCGCTCACCCACCATACGCTTCGATGTAGCTCTGGATGTAGATCCGCTCGACGTGAAAGCAGTTCCATCGTCGGCTAACCTGGGCTTAATGCAAACTGCCCAGGGCAAGTCTGACACGGCTGAAGACAATTTCACTAGACCTGTCCGTTGTCTTGCGCTGTACCGGAGCAACAGTCCCGAGTCCCAAAAAATCGGCGGCCTAATGCTTGTCGAGTCGTTGGAACGGAACGGCCTGTTCCGACGTATAGGCTCGTTCAACGCCCCTATCTCCACGTTTGAGGGTTACCCGCTCGATACTGTTACTCTAATTTGATTATGTGTGCGGGCAATAGTTTGGGAAAAAAGGAAATGGGTGTAGGCCTAACCAGCAGTTTTTGTGGAGTGTTCCAGAAGATAATGTGAAGCGTCGATGATTGACACGGTGGCCGTGTTTTGCGGAGCCAGCGATCGTTGCCTGCATTGCTCTATACCGGCTTCCAATTCCGAATAGGTCGGCCAACACTGGATCTCTTGATGCAATACATGTCCTCTGTCAGATCATTCAGATTGCCATGGCTCTGATGCGCTGGTGGAGATGAAAATACCATACCTGATAGCAGTCGCCACTCCACTGCATGAAAGCTGCTTGGCTTTGCCAGTACCGTTCTTACTCATGAAGAATAGCATAGGGCTGGCGAATATGTCTTAGCATCCTTCTGTGGGAGAAGATCAACTATCCGAGGATTTCTGATGACTATTCTATCACCCGTCCGGGTGCTGGTTTCATGCCCAAAGGGCCAACGAAGTCCAGATTAGCACCTTGAATCGCGGATCTTAAGGTTTGACAAGGGAAAATTTGTCATTAAAGCTTGGTATGAGAAAATTCACGACGGAAACCTTTGTGCCAGCTCGGCCAACATGGCCATGAGTGCTAAGACACCCGATGATGTGATACATCTTTTCCGAAGAAATGTAGATGCTTCAATTGGCGCTTATGGCGCGACGTCCAGAAGAACATAAACGTTGATATTACGGAGGCGTGAAAGAACACATTTTTCGATTGACGGAGGCGCGCCTGGCAAGAAAAGGTGTTGGTTCACCCAGCCATGCGGACCAAGACGTACCTACGCATTTGAAGAGGCGAACCTGACTACCACTGCTTCTAATCCCAATCCGGCAATTTTGGCGCTCGTTTACTTGTCACAGCTGTTGGGCCCACTAGGCTCTGCTCACTTGAGACAGCTAAGCCTGGCATCACTTTTGCCTCCATGCGGTAACTAAGCTCCTGCGTCGACTGTCACTGCAATCAAAACCAAAGGAACAGCCCTGCTGTTGGGTTTTGGAGACACAACATAGCCACTTTTGACTCCGATACAAGCATAATCACCCTTCTATCTCGCAAGAGTCGGGTTTTGGATATCGATCTGTTCGCGTTGGTGTTTGGCCGACCCGATGTAGCCAGTGAGAGTGCATATAACTGTGTATATAGGCTTGCTCTCGTTACATGCTTTCCTCCCAAGCTTGTCTACCCACTTTCGCATCGTATCTTTCTTCTTCCTCTCATCTGTACTTCCTTCAAAAACAAAGCACCACCACTACCAAAGACGGAAATCAGAAACGCAATGCATTCCCTCCTCTCCATCATCCCCCTACTCTCCCTTACCGCAGCCACTACGCTCATCACTTCCTCAACCACACCCCCCTCGCAATGCGCACCCAGCACCAGCGCCACAGCTCCCAGCGGCACCAACCTCGCAGTCTCAGTCCAGCTATACCAAGCCGACCCCCCCAGTTGGGGCGACCAGGTAGCGCGAGACCAGTTGAACTGCTACATATGCAGCGACAGAAACCCCATGAAGTACTGCAGCATACCGGGCGCCCAGTCCAATCTGGGGCAGAAGAAATCCATCACCCTCAAGAGCAAAACCGACTACACGGCCTGCACCGCCATTGGCCAAGCGGACGTGAGCCAGGGCCGCTACAACCAAGCGATTTTTGCCACCGGAGTCAAAGTGGAACATGTGGCCCCCGGGTGCCAGCTCACGCTGTATGGGGATGGGAAATGCTCGCTACCTGCGTTGATGGGACATTATCCTTCTTCCGGGCAGACTGCCGCGGACGGGAGCTGCTTGAAGGTGGATGCAGGTAAAATTGCTAAGGGCTATGAAACTCCTGTTGCTGCGTTTACGGTTACTTGCTGGCAGAATGATACTGCGTCGGCGAATCCTACTGCGAGACACACTTCTTCGGCCGCTTTGTCGTAAGCTGCTTTTCCTTCGGCATCGCTGGCGGGGTCTGAATGGGGGGAAGAAGATGAGCTGGATGGGCGGGATAGATGGCAAGCTGGTCTACAGATGCTTGTTCCTCTTGCAGACCGGCATTGATGTAGCCTTATTCAACCCTGTGTCTTGGTCATGGAGTTTGGAAGAACATGAGGTGATCTCGACTTGAGATATGAGCTGTAGTGTTCTATACCCCTTGGTGGACGATGCGAGAGCCTGCGGGCATTTCTCAAGTGTGCACTAAGGATTGTGTATCTTTCCAACAGTCGATACGTTATTAGCAGTAACAATAGCTCTCTAAACCTTACCTACATCATAAACCAAAAGACGCTAGCCGACAGAATGCTGAAAAAAATTGCCTTGCCACGTGCATGACCGGCATCTCAAGTCATGCTGAAGGCTAAATTGAAGTCTGAAGTGATTGACCGTGCTTTGTCCGTGCTTGGCTCAAAGGTCGTGAGGCTGTGCGGAGGTGTTGGGACTAGCGAACACAACTACCTGTTGCAGAGAAGTTGGAGACCCTGCGCTATTGCGCCTCACGTGATCAACATCTCTTGTTCGACAGGGTCTTTGCTTGTTCACAATCAGAGTTGTGGAAAAGAGAATTTCTGGGTTTCGCTCTCGATCATCGAACTAGAACACTGACCCTCCTCCTCCTTTGTTTTGGATGGAGTTGCGAAAGAACTTGGTGCGGTCATTGTGATCGGGCGCTGAAATCGAGGTCGATCAAGTTGCATGGCGTGCCAACTCAAGGTGAATAGCCCGACCCGGTGTCAAATCTTGTTGTCATTCAAATTTTGGAAGCAAGGCTCTCGAGCTGCCCTTTAGCTATTGTAAAGGCAGCACGTTGGTATTCGTTCGGATCTTCCCAGCCGCAGAAAATTGAGGGTCTTGTAAACGTTGATAGTCTTGCACATGTTTAAGTGAGGGTGAGTCGTTAACTTAATCTTATCCTCACTTCAACCCGGCAGTCAACACCCTCAAAGGACGTTTTCTATTACTTGTCTATTCCATCTTCCACGATGAAGACATCCGCACTCTTACCTTGGGTCCTTGTCTCAGTGTGTCTTGCGACTCCAGCTCCTGCAGACAGCTCGACACTGAACGTGAAGCTCTATTCTGACACGAAATGCAAAGCCAAAAACCCGTATACGGTACCTCAAGGCCAGGAGGGAGAACTTTGCAACCCGTTCCCAGTACCAAACAACCTCTTCGAAGATACAACTTATTCAGCGGGGTCAATGGAAATCAGCAATATCCCCGAGGGTTACACGTTAGAACTTCACAGCGCTTCGGAATGTCAGTGGGATGATAAGGAGACTTTGATTGGATCATACACGCAACCCAAGAAGGGCGACACGAAGTGCGTGGCAGTGCCCAACAATGGGTTCAAGCACAAAGGCACAACGGTGGATGTGGCAGGGTTTCTTTACAAGCAGAATTGAGTACTGGCACGGCATCATTCCGAGCTTGCAAGCATAGCGGGGGCAGATCCCCATCGACAATGAGGAAAGGTACCGGCAGCCAGAATTTCCATTGTTGATTCCGAAATGCTTGAAAGCGACGAGACTCCTCAAGATGATAATTTTATAATGAGACTTGCCAAGGGCACTTCACCCATATCACAAAAGTGGGTTCCAGGATCCAGCTCATAAGCCAATGTCTGCCCGTCTGATACATACAAATTTCAATGGTGGATTATAGAGGGGACAAAACTTGTAGATGAATTGTTGTCCAGTTGGTCTGTGAAATAGAGATTGAAGAGAGGGTATTGAATGAACAAACGAGATGCCTATCTCTCGGGATTCAAGCACTGGAGAAGTATGGTGTCAAATATTCATTTCAATCGTAGGTTTTAATGGGAAATGACGAAAGATGTGTGCAAGAAGACGAGATAAATGGAAGCTGATGGCTTTCTGTCTAAGCCCGCGGCTTAGCACGCGGAACGATTCCACTTTCAGCCTCCGATTCGAAGAGAAAAGTGTCCAGATCCAAGAAAGAGGGCTTCAGAAACACAAAATTGCTTCTGGTATGCGAAATCTCGATGAATGAATCCATCTTTCCAGCTTCTAAATACACTCCAAACCCAAACCCCTTCCAGCTTCCTCATCCCCGACTTCGCGACCCTCAATTGCACCTGAGGGCAGGGCAAGCCCAAGCCCGAGTAATCTTTCAATTCGGCTTCTCGACCTCGCACATTACAATTGAGCCACCATGCCTGCGAAATCACGCTTTACACGGCTAGACGCCTTTACAAAAACGGTCGAAGATGCCAGAATACGAACCACATCCGGGGGGATCGTTACGATAGCTTCGCTGCTGATCGTCTTCTACCTCGTCTGGGGAGAATGGTCCGATTACAGACGAGTAGTCGTGCACCCGGAATTAATAGTCGACAAAGGGAGAGGTAAAGCCTCTCCAATTCATACACATACCCAAAAATTGCTAACAGAGCTATTCCAATAGGCGAAAAAATGGAAATCCACCTCAACATCACCTTCCCGCGCATACCCTGTGAACTCCTCACCCTCGACGTAATGGACGTCTCAGGCGAGCAGCAAACGGGCATCAAACACGGCGTCAGCAAAGTCCAACTCGCTCCCCTAAAAGAAGGCGGCCAGCCCCTTGACATCACGGCGCTGAATCTCCACGGCGACGACCCAGCCACCCATCTCGCCCCAGACTACTGCGGCAACTGCTTCGGTGCCCCCGCGCCCCCCACGGCCATCAAACCCGGCTGCTGCAACACCTGCGAAGAAGTCCGCGAAGCCTACGCCTCGGTCAGCTGGGCCTTCGGCCGCGGCGAGGGCGTCGAGCAGTGCGAGCGCGAACACTACAGCGACCTGCTGGACGCGCAGCGCGGCCAGGGCTGCCGCATCGAGGGCGGCTTCCGCGTGAACAAGGTGATTGGTAACTTCCACATCGCGCCGGGGCGCAGTTTCAGCAACGGGCAGATGCACGTGCACGATTTGAATAATTACCTCGATGTGCCTGAGGGGGAGCCGGGGCACACTTTCAGCCATCAGATCCATCATTTACGGTTTGGCCCGCAGGTGCCGGAGGATGTCACGAGGCGGTTGGGCGGGAGGGGCATGCCCTGGACGAATCACCATGCCAATCCCCTGGATGCGACGAGCCAGTTGACCGATGATCCGGCGTTTAACTATATGTATTTTGTCAAGGTGGTGAGTACGAGTTACCTGCCCCTGGGGTGGCGAGCGAAGCCCGGCCCGCTGGGCGGGGGGTTGACGGTGCAGGATGAGGCGTTGGACGATATTTTGCCGGTGGGGAAGCACGGGCGCGGGGCGGACGGGAGTTTGGAGACGCATCAGTATAGCGTTACGAGTCATAAGCGGAGTTTGGCCGGGGGCAGCGATTCGCAGGAGGGGCATAAAGAGAGGTTGCATGCCAGGTAGGACTTTCCTACCCATTCCTTCTGTTTCCGGATCGTCTTTTTTCAAGTTTGGGGTTGGAGGCTGATGAAGTGGACAGGGGCGGGATTCCGGGCGTTTTCTTCAGCTATGACATCTCCCCCATGAAAGTCATCAACCGGGAAGAGCGGACGAAGACGTTTGCTGGGTTTTTGACGGGGGTTTGTGCTGTTATTGGTGGGACGCTTACTGTGGCCGCGGCCATCGATAGAGGGGTGTACGAGGGTGCCAGTCGGATCAAGAAATTGCATCAAAGGTGATGCGGGACGGTGTATAATGGATGTAGATATAAATGTTTGAAAATGCAAGGTCTTCTAGGACGGGAAACGCATTGATGTTCCTCTTGGAAACATCCTCTTCTTCTCCAGGTCACAATTCTCCACCTCTCCTCAGAGCAGACATTGCGTGCCCCTCAAGGATCGACCTCTGCTGCTCATTACCTGGCAAGAGGTCTTTCCACGTCACTGCGTTCCCCCACGATCGCCACAGTCGATTAACATCCCCCAGCACCAAATCCCACATTGAACAACAGAACTCAGCAGAACGTTCCCCATAGCATTTCAGATTAGTACTTCAGCGAGTAGGGTTGCAGCATCCTTCAACCGTCATTGTCCCAGAGAGTATCTCTCGGTCCCAGTTTGATTCCTCGAACGAGTGCTGTTACGTGCTCTCCCGTCTCCCTCCTTTGATTTCCTCATGCAGTCTGTGCCTGGATGATTTCATTGCGTCAACATTTTGATTCCTCTGCAAAGGTAGGTTTGAGCTCACGCACTGTCGGCAAGGGCGGGCCAAACTGTGGAAGTGCAAAATGTGTATGACAGGTGGTAGATCGGCGAGTCTCACCGATCTCCAGAGCTGCTCGAAGGATCGACGACTGAGCCGTTTGGCTGCCTCTGTGGATATATTTCTCGCGCATCTTAGCCACATACCCGACTGACGATGTGTTCGGTTGGCTATGGCGAAGCTTGGTGAATTCTTTGCTTTCCTCGCGCAGTCTGCGCTTAGGCCAACCAGGCAGACAGTCATACCTGGTCTTTCATCCTTTGGCTGATCCCTCAGACACACTAGCATCCCGCGCCACGGACTCCAAAGACATCGCGGTCGACGGACCTGGCTTCCCTCACGCAGTCCGCGTTTGGATACTTGTTGCTGCCACGGCTTGGAACCATTGGATTCCTGAATTGAAACACGATCCAAGTGATCTTGCGATCGTTGGATACGGGGTGAAAAAACAGTACCTCGGGTACACACTTTCATCGTGCGCAGTCTTCGCTCAGTGGTGTGCCGCTGCTGGAACGGACTTCCATAGCAGTAAGGCTATAGTATCTGCCCAACAGGCCAACCATCCCTCCGGGGCGGAATGCTGCGCTCAAAGTGTGCCCACTTGAGTGTCAGCCGTGAGAATAGTGGCAGAAAGATGGAATGAATCATTTCCACTAGGGTGTGCCAGGCTACCTAGGCTCGGCCCTCTCCCGCCCCAAAGTCTGGGGGAAGATCCCATTCTAAGAAATCAATCACACCGCTATTCTGCCCCTTACCTTGGGCCCAACCCTCCACCGCCCCACTCAGCTATGGTCCAGTGGCCGTGGTCATCTCCCACCACCTCTCGCAAAGAGTCCGATAAATGGACCGAAAGCGCCAACGTCACAGACTGGCGCCACTACACCGATCCCCGCAACCTCATCCCCGTCATCCTCCTCACCGCGACCTGCATCGGCTCCTACTCTTTCTACCGCTCCTACCTGCGACGCATACCCCAAGCCTCCCTCATCCAACCAGCCTTCTACCGACGACGGAGTCTTTTCGGCAGGGTCACGAGCGTGGGCGACGGCGATAATTTTCGGCTTTTCCATACCCCGGGGGGCAGATTGGCGGGCTGGGGATGGCTACCTGGCAGGATGGTGCCGAAGGAGCGGGTGGACTTGAAGGATAAGACTGTGGGTATCTTTATCTCCCTTTCTGGTTTACAAGAGGGCGCTTCATCATGCGATCCGCTCTTCACTGACCTCGAACCGCAGATCCACATCCGCCTCGCCGGTGTCGACGCCCCTGAGCTCGCCCACTTTGGCCGCCCATCACAGCCGCTCTCGCAGGAAGCTATCGATTGGCTCACCGCTTTCGTCCTGCACCGCCGCGTTAGAGCGTATGTCTACAAGCGGGATCAGTATGATCGCGCTGTGGCTACTGTGTATGTGAGGAGAGGGCTGCTGAGACGGGATGTGGGGCTGCAGATGCTGCGGATGGGGCTGGCGACGGTGTACGAAGCGAAGACGGGGGCGGAGTTTGGGAAGTTGGAGGAGAAGTACAGGAGTGCGGAGCGGTGGGCGAAGTTGAAGCGGAAGGGGATTTGGGGATTGAAGAAGGGGGAGTTTGAGAGTCCGAGGGAGTACAAGACTAGGATGGGGCCTGCGACGTGAGTGCTGACTTCCTAATGGTTGTATTTGTAGATAAGTTTGAGCATTAGCGTGGGCGTTGAGGGCTCCCTTTTTCGGTTTATCACCCCAGATAGCATTGGCATTACAGGCATGGTATTTAGTCTTCATTGTAAGCAACACATTGACGGTGATTTCCATCACCAAAACTATCCTTGTACTCTGAAAGTGCGTCCGCTGGCTGTCTTTCTCTCTTTCTCTTCGTTCTCTGGTCTGGCTCTGTTGAGTACTGTGGAAGGTTTTCAGCATGGGAAGCTTTAGGTGTTTTACAATTGGCTCACCTTGAAGGAAGTCTGCGGTACGTCGGCGCATGCGGGAGTGTATGTATGCCTGTGACGATAAGACTATTAGCTATCGATTTCAACAGAGTAGAAAGTCCTTGCTGATTTACCTTCGACGCCTTGATGTGGTAATGGAAATAGTCCCGGAACGTTTGAATATGCGAAATCGTCTCCTGCCTCCTCTGAGGTGTGAGATGTCTAGGAAACAGCACTTCTCCTTGTCAGCCCACTGGCCCAAAATCCACAGAGTATAGGCCTCCACTGACCAAAAGTCACATACCCCACTTCCCCATTCTTCCCATCCGCCAGCCCCCTCACCCCCTGCAGCTCTAACGGTGGCTCGTTCCGAAACAGCACCTGCGGCGCATTCTGAATTGCCCTCCTCCTCGCATCCACAAACTCCTGCAAAAACACCTTCCCGAAGATCCTATCCGTTTCCTCTCTGAATATTGTGCTGAAGATGACCGTCACTCGATCATGAGACGCTTTGATGTAGATAGCTTCCTCATCTCTGTAGTGTATAGCCATTACCTCCCCACCCTCACGTACGCCCTCGGGGGCGGATTCACGAGTGAATTTCGCAGCTTCCTCCTGGCGGTGGTGGAAGTCGTCGAAGGCGCGCTCGAAGGGGGCGGCCATTGCATTGCGTTTTAAGAGGGAGAGGCGGTTTATTAGCTCTTCTCTTACTTCTGCTCTAGCATTTCAGTGGTATGTAATCTCAAATAGTAGACATACGGGATGGGGTTGGTGCAGGGTATTAGCTCACCAGGCTCAGTCGGCAGATTCTCCAAATCCACTAGCACGGAGAAGTCATAACCTGCCTCCGGGGTGACGATGAAAGGGCCGTACTCCCGCTCTAGCACTTCTTCAGCGCCGTACTGGACGAGTTCTTTGTAGCATTTCACGGAGATGGAGATGAGGATTTTAGATTTGGTTTCTGGGGTGGAGAGGTGGAAGGATACGTTGTCGAAGTCAGAGACGACTTGGTCGATAGAGACTGGGGGGCTTCTGTAGAATGGGGCCATTAGCAATGATTCGATGGAGAGGGAGAGTTGTAGGAAGGGGAGGGGTACCCAGAAAAGCGTTCAGTGAGGAGGGATTGGATGAGGACATTTTGGTAGTCTAGGAGGAGCATCTTTGCTGTACTGGGGGGATATATGTCATTTCTAAGGTTACAAATGACGTATGAACTCCTTAACTTGGCATTCGATTGCAGAGAGCAGACCACAAAGGTGAAATGTTCTTCGTTAGCAGCTTCGAAGGTGGTCAAGGCGGGTCTTGCCCGCTCACTCAAATCCAGCCGGAACTTGCCGCTTTAGCGAGGGACCTGGGTGAGCATGCGAGCGTGACCTTGCCTTTGCTTACGGCACTCTAGTTCTACCTGGGGTAATTCTGCGAGAAAGTGTTACCCACTCGCCAGCCTTCTCAGGCACGATAGGCTACTATCATATCAGATGCATTCATAGAGCATTCAAATCATTCAGCCAAATTGGGGACGAGACTAGGTGGCGTTGCTACTATAATGTTTTCAATGCATCAGCTTTCTCTATCCCTACCATCTCTACCGCTTCTCTTACCTTCTGAAGTTTGCACCCTAGATAGACAACATCCGGATAAGGATTGTCATAGTACCGTGCAATCCTCACAAATCCAGCTTTCTCATATAATGCAATAGCTCTCGTCATAGTTTGCAGCGTGTCCAGTCTGATCTCTGAGTACCCCATACTAGTCGTTATATCCACGATTTCTTTAACCAGCCTTTTGCCTAGAGCGAGGCCGCGTGCTTCAGGTAAGACATAGAGCCTCTTCATCTCGCAACATCCTTCGGGGCTGATAGGACGGACACCAACGCATCCCAGAGCAGCGCCGGTGGCCCCACGAGCAAGTAGTATCTCACCGCTTGGTGGGGCGTATCTGCCGGGAAGAGTGCTTAATTCGGTGGAGAAATCTTGGAAGGTCAAATCAACGTTAAGCCACTTTGCGTAGGCTTCGAATAGGGTCGCTGCATCTCGTAAGTCGGCTGGGCTTCGGGCGGGCTTGATGGTAATAGACTCTTGGCTGTTCATCTTGAACTATGTCCACACGAAGCCTCCAGGGCGACAGAAGGGGTATCGGTTAGGTCAACCTTCCGGGCTACTGTATTTTACGTACACAACATCCCTTCACGAGGGTTCGTGGAGTGTCATTTGAATTGATAACCCTCGAACGCTTAGATGCGGCAAAAGCCGGCACTAGTGGTATCGAAATCATAAGGTACCAAGAAGAATTTCGTAGAGCTCAAAACTTTCTTGCTAACCAAGTATGGTGAAATCCTATCTGTGAGTGCGTGTACCTGATCACTAGGCCCTCAAGTACAGCGCTGACTACTACAGAAAGTACGAGCATTCGAAAACATTCGGACTTATCACCTCTGCCTCCTCCAACGCCCTGTGGTGCCCAGACGAAAATGTGCAAAGTGTGGCCCTGCGCTCTTCAGGCGCTGGGAGAGCGATTGTTGGCGCAGATGAGGAGGTGTTATGTTGGGACGTGAAGAAAGGGGACCTACTCAGCCGATGGAAGGATGAGAGCTGCAGTGCAGAAGTAACGGTTATAGCTCGCAGCCCGGCGGATCCCGATATTCACGCTGTGGGGTGAGCCCCGGCTTATTCTGTTTCATTGGGATACATCAGGCTGATGAGTTGGTATAGTTACGGGGATGGTAGTATCAGGATATGGGATTCGCGGATATCTACTGTGGTCATAAGTTTCAACGGGCATCGCTCTGCTATTACGACCCTTGCTTTCGATAAAGATGGAGTACGCCTCGCTAGCGGTGGCAAAGATACGGACATTATTGTGTGGGATCTAGTTGCTGAGGTTGGATTGTTTAAGCTACGAGGGCACAGATCTCAGATCACAGGTCTTCAGTTCCTCCACACCAGCGCTTTCGCCTCAAATACGAATGGGGAGGCTCATGAAGATGAACCTATGGTGAATGGAGACCTGAAAAATAATGCGCAAAGTACTGGCCATTTGCTTTCGACCAGCAAGGATGCATTGATCAAGATCTGGGATGTGGGATCGCAACATTGCATCGAGACTCACGTCGCTCAGTCGAATGGCGAATGCTGGGCCCTAGCAGTCTTTCCCGATGCATCGGGCGCCATCACTGCAGGGAATGATGGAGAGCTAAAGGTGTGGTCAATTGCTCTGGCAGGTCTCGCCAAAGCCGCCAAAGATGTCACGGAAGGGGCCCAAAACGCATTCTTGAAAGAAAAGGGGACTCTGCATAGGCAAGGCAAGGATCGGACTATCGCTGTCAGCTTTCATCCCAAAGGCAATTATGTTGCAGCTCACGGAATGGAGAGAGGTGTTGATTTGTGGAGGATCAGGACCGAGACCGAGGTGCAAAAGACGCTGGCCCGGAAGCGCAAAAGACGGCGGGAAAAGATTATGGGTGCTGCATCTGAAGGGGGCGCAAACTTGGCAAAGGCGACTGAAGACGACAAAAAGGTTGATGACATTTCATCGGCTGATATTACAGATGTCATCGTCCCCTATGTCATCGTGCGAACAGGAGGAAAGGTTCGGTCAGTAGACTGGGCCAAGAAAGCATCGAGCAAGACTCTGCAGCTGCTAGTGGCTACAACCAATAATCAACTCGAACTCTGGAGTGTCATAACAAAGTCCAAGGGAAGAACTTCGAAATCCGATGAACCGCCCGATTATACTCGCCCTTTATCGGTTGAATTACCCGGCCACCGTACAGATGTGCGTTCTCTAGCTCTAAGTTCCGACGACAGAATGCTTGCTTCAGCTAGTAATGGTGCTCTCAAGATATGGAATGTTCGTACACAGAGTTGCATCCGGACCTTGGAGTGTGCTTATGCCCTCTGTGCCACGTTCCTTCCAGGAGACAAGATAGTCGTCATCGGGAATAAGAATGGTGAACTCGAATTGTTTGACATCTCATCGTCTACACTCATTGAGACTGTGAAAGCCCATGACGGAGCAATCTGGACTCTGCATGTACATCCTGACGGTAAGTCTATGGCCACAGGCAGCGCAGACAAGACTGCCAAATTCTTCAACTTTGAAGTCATTCAGGAAGAAGTTCCAGGCACAACAAGGACCACACCCCGTTTCAAGCTAGCTCATATTCGCACCCTCAAGGTGTCAGATGAAATCCTCGCCCTACGATTCTCTCCCGATGCCCGCTTGATCTCTCTGTCTCTTCTAGACAATACCGTCAAGGTCTTCTTCGTGGATTCACTAAAGCTCTTCCTCAATCTATACGGACATAAACTACCAGTATTGAGCTTGGATATCTCCCACGATAGCAAGTTGATAGTGACCTGCTCGGCCGACAAGAACGTGAGACTATGGGGTCTCGACTTCGGGGATTGCCACAAAGCTTTCTTTGCACATCAAGATGTTATCTTGCAGGTGGCCTTTGTGCCGCACAATGTAGACGGCAATGGCCATCACTTTTTCAGTGCCAGCAAGGACCGCGTCATCAAATACTGGGACGGGGACAAATTCGAGCAAATCCAAAAGCTTGAAGGTCATCACGGAGAGATCTGGGCTCTGGTAGTCAGCCGTACCGGTGAGTTTCTTATTAGTGCTAGCCATGACAAGAGTATCCGGATATGGCAGCAGACCGACGAGCAAATATTTCTCGAGGAAGAACGAGAAAAAGAGCTAGAAGAGCTCTACGAAAGCACCCTTACCACCTCGCTTGAACATGAGGTGGAAAACGACGAAGAGAAGAACGAAGCCGTAGCCGCTGGTAAGCAAACAGTAGAAACCCTGATGGCAGGCGAAAGAATTACCGAAGCACTCGAATCAGGAATCGCAGACCTCGAAATTATGAGAGCATACTATCGCTCGAAGGCCTCCCAACTCAACCTTGCTCTTCCAGCCCGTGATCCTATCTACCTCGCCCACAATAACATCTCCGCGGAAGCGCACCTCCTAAACGTGGTCCAGAAGATCAAAGCCGCCGCACTTCAAGACGCCCTTCTCGTCCTCCCCTTCGACAAAATATCCCCACTCTTCACGTTCCTCCATATCTGGGTAGAAAGACAATGGAACATGCCTCTAACTTGCCGCATCCTCTTCTTCATGCTCAAAACGTATCATAAGCAGATTGTGGCGAGTACGCAGATGCGAGCGCTGCTGGATGGGATGAGAGAGGGTTTAAGGGCAGCGTTGCAGAAGCACAAGGACGAGATGGGCTTTAACCTCGCTGCGTTGAGGTTTGTGGGGAGGAAAATTGGGGAGATGGGGCGGAGTGAGTATGTTGATGAGAAGGTTTGGGAGGAGAAGGAGGTGGGAAAGGGTAGAAAGAAGAGGGGCTTTGTTGATGTCGCTTGATCTTGCTATACTAGAAGCTGCTCTCGTTGCAGACGATACATGCAGCCTTTGAAACTTAAGCAGTCACAGTCTCCCATATTTGGTACCAATGCACACCGCCACCCTCCCTCATAGCTCCCCGGACGTAGGCCTTCACGCAGCCCTTCACGCAGCAGCGCTCTCCTCCCCACCCTAACCCAGTCGCCGCTCCTAGCCCGTATCAACACAATCATAGCTTCCCAGACCGCCTCTAGATCACAACCACCATCCCCTCCCTCCCATCCACCCAGCCTCCCCAGCCACCAACCACACTCCCCAATTATTTCCCCCCTTCAACTCACCCCCCCACTAACCCAAAAAACAGCGTCCAAGTCAACACAAAACTCAGCCCCCCCCCCAGCACATCCCCCCCCCAGAGCTCACTCCACGGGTGCTGAAAATACCGCTTCTGGTCCCGCTCGCAGGGCCCCAGCCATATGAGGCAGGACACCAGGAAGGTGAAGAGGATGTAGAAGGCGAAGCCGTAGTAGGATTCTAGGCCTAGGATGCCGCTGGCGATGCCGAAGAGGGAAGCGGAGAGGGAGCGCAGGTTTGTGAGGACCTGTTTGTGAGGGGGGGTTAAGGGGAGGCTGAGGGGGGGGATTTGGGGGGGTTGGGGGGGAGGAAGGGATGGAGGGAAGGACATACGCGGGTGTTGTGCACGACAGATTCTTGCACTATTGGCGAGATGGCGAGCTCGTGCTCTGTGGGCATGTTCTTGGGAGAAGCGCCCGGGGATTGGGCGGGGAGGTTTTGGACAGTAGTGGAAAGATGATGGGCGCTGAAGGGAGGCGTGTTTGGTAGGCGTATAGGGATCTAGCTGTTTTAGGCTGGATGCCTTTTCGTTATCAAAAGGTTAGACTCTAAAGTCCTCCTGAGCGTCCCAAGATACCAGCCTCACTAGACCAAAATTCCGTCTTCCTCGTCTTTGTAATCGACGTCGCGATAATCAGATCGGCCTTGGCATGACTGCAATCCAACACTGCAATTCGTATCCATCCAAAGATAACGCCATCTCAGATTTCGAATGAATTTCACGGTATAAAGCGTCCAGGGGAACATGACACATGTTACTTGCACACAAAGATTTTGTCTTCATATAATGCTTTGAGCTTCCCCAACGAGAACTCGATGCCAGATTCTGAGCTTTGTGCTTGCTCCTTTCGACGAAGCGAGTACCGATGGACAATGCTCTCGTTCCAACAGTGCACCTAATCCGTCTTTTGCAAATATTAATGCCGACCTGTAAGAAGCGAGACGCAGATACTAGGAATTGAGAACGAAGATTGAGTTTGGAGATTCTACTACTTGTGATATTTCAAGGCCAATGTTTATATTGCGAATATGCAAACAAACGAATGTTGTCACCTGCAATGTTGGTACCAGTGACTCCTTCACGATCAGTATCGTCTATGGCGAAGGGTATTCTACAATTTGCAGATACGTGCTGTCTAAAAAACTTCGTGGTCCCGCCGACTCTGTTGTAGCCGCTGCGCAGTACCCTACATACCTAGCCACTGCTTCAGATCCTCCTCCTCGCATGCGAATAAGCACTTTTCAAGAAATCTCTGTTCTCCTCCAAAATCCATTGCAGCTAGGACGATGTTATCGCCGTGTCAATTCCCTCCGTCAGACTAAACGGTCAAGTTTTCTAGATCTTGCGTCATTGGTCCAAGAGAAGCATTTTGGGCGTCTTCTAACAGTGTATAGGGATCGACACTGAAAACACGATCTATCTCCCTTATTAGTACAAGATTGGGCGAGCGCTCCACCGACACGACGGTATACTGACCAGGCTGAATGTCTCGGTCTTCGCAAATATCTCGAAATTGCCTTAGAGTGAAGATCTTGACGATGCACTGCGCTGGGATCCAGCCATATGCAAGATAGTGACTGGGCCATGCAAATTGGACTCCTTGTGGATTTGCTCTGCTATACAACTTGCCCCCTGCGCTCTGTACAAGAAAGTCTGATCGATCGAAAAGGACATTCAGTCGCTCCATCTCAGCCGTGCTGACCAAAGCAATACGCATACTATTAGTTGACACGTCATTAGTGGGCCAATGTTTATTGATATACTTCAACATCCATGATACGTCTCCAGACAAGGAGATCCAATCAGATGGACGATGTCTCTTCTGGCAATGGGACTGTAAGCCCGTAACGGATAGAGTGCCGCGTTGCTTCAATTCTTCAAGATTTGGTGCCGGTCTGGATGTTCTCCAGGACGAGCAGAGGAAACCTAGTCGATTGTCGTATTTGGTGTGCGACTTAGGTCCCCAGACTCGCAAGTACCCCTGAGGTGGACGATAGAGATCCTCCGCGAATACAGCGGTTGAGAATCTATCGGATATACTACTGACAGCGTACTCCAGAAATACAGTGGAAGCATGGGCAAGCCGCTCTTCGTTTGCGCTCGCAGCTTCTGCTATTTCTTTCACCAGGTCGACCTCTTCTTGAAGCGACTTGTCGTTGGACGAATCAATGATGGCTCCTGCGACCAACCGAGTGGAAGGGTAATCAGTGAGATTCAGGTGTGGCATCGACCAATTCAGCATGAAGACAGTTTTCTCGACATAACGCCGTGCTGTCTCGGTGGAGCGAAAGAGCTTTTCGTGTTCCGCAATCCGGGTAGCTTTCCGCCGGGTACCTTCTACTGACTCGACCTCGCCGGCAATTCCAACATGCTCCCACTTTACTACAAATGGAAGACCGTACTTATCTCGTTGCCTGGAATGATGAGACAACATATGTTGCGCCGCCATGATGGTATAAGGGGTATACTGAGGTGCAACTGAGCATTACGTTAAAGTTGTTGAAAAGTTCTAACAGATGTGCAAAGTGGATAAGGAATGGTACCGAATAGACATCTCCTGACTGATAGATGATGGGGCATTTGCCCCTGATATATTTTAGTACGTCCCTACTATATAATTATGCGCTTTTTGTTGGTCCAAGTTATCGCGATCGCCGCGCAAATCGTACTTAATAATGAACAATTTCATAGTACTAGCCCCCCGTAATTTTCCCTTTTTTACCTCTATATACCTCCCCCAGATAGTATTCCTGCACTACTCCACCAACTCCACTACCCCTACTACCCCCTATACCGCATATACGCAGCCAATTAGATAGCCCTCCGCTCCCTACGTATTCCTTACTATAACGTAAAAAAAGCAGCAGTAGCGGGTCCAGGCCCAGAGTTAAACCGACGCCTTGAGCTACGCTACCAGGGTTTCCGATAACGTTTAGCTGCATTTATAAGTCCATTCCAGCTTCCGACTGGCTTGGAACACTACCTTTGTATGTCCTCATCGCTGGTAGGTAGCCTTCCACAGATAAGCAGGGAGATGATGAGGCGATGCTGGCTTTCCCACGTACTCCATAACATTGCACTTGATCAATAGCATTGGCGCTAATAAATGTAATTTCACGCATTGAAAGGGGCGAGAAACAATGCTCAGCGTTGTAAGTCGTTGATCTTCGACTCAAAGGTCAGATATGTTGTTGGAAGTGCTCTGTGAAGAGCACGCGGTATTCTTGACGCCAGTGTAATCGATATCTGATATGCTATGGCGGATTTCCTTGCTTGTGATGAAGGCACAGTAGCTTGTTGGACGAGACTCACTGCTGTCGACATTACCACATTATACGTCAAGAGAGGACCGTCCATCGGATGCCTAGATAGCGCCAGGGCTTTTCATATACTATCGATCATGGAGCACCGTCTTCAAATCCATCGTAGGAGACATGTTCGGCATTTGGCGGATATGAAACTTGAACTGAAAAGGCAGAGAACCGGCTTCCGCGATTGGTAGTTCAGTACCTATTGTTGCATTTATAGCGTTTATTGCAATTAATAGCATCGTATTCATTGCCAACGACTCCATCACCCAACTGTGTTGCGCCCCGTGCGAAGAAAGAAGATGGAGGAGGTAACGTGGAAAGAAAGAGGTCAACCCTCGGATACTTTCCAAATGCTGAAGTCCGAAAATGGCTAGCCAATTAAGGTACATAGGATTCTATCACTACCCCCTTTAAGAAAAGGCGCGGGAGCCCAATCAATATTAAACAAATTCCAACAACAGGATCAACTAGTCATCGCTGGAAACGACATCGTAGCCAAATGCCCTCATCATTGATTATATCCTTCCTAATCTGGCAATTCGCTCTCAAAACGCCTGTGAATATTCAACCTCGAAGACTCCTTTCTCTACATCCGACTCTCTATCGACAACACCCTGTGGATACAGAAAGATAGCCAGCGTTCAAGGCATCTTCCTCTATTCATCTCATCCTGTCCTCGTTCGATTTTTTCCCGCTTGTAAATTCCCCTCCCCTCCCATGTTCCCTTCTGAAAAAATCTTCTCCTGTCCCACTCAACGCTTCAATCATCTCTCCACCCTCTGACCATCAATATCATTACTAAAACTTCCCCTCTCACTACACATACAAAACCCTCTCCCTATAAATCCACCCCCAACCGCCTAATGCACCTCCCCACCATCTCCCTCCTCCTCCTCCTCCTTCCCCCCCCAGCCCTCACCAATCCCCTACCCTCCAGATCCCTCCCCTCCCTGTTAACAAAATGAGATCTACCCTCGAAGAAATGCAGTACCTGCTAGGCCCCCAGCAACAAGAACCAAGTCTCCAACTGTCAGTGGGACCAGCCGATATGCTGTTGTGCTAATGATGGTGGGAAGCTGTGTACGAATGCTTGAGGAGGGGTGAGGAATGGGTTTTGGTGGGAAGGGGGGGGAAGGGATGGCGAAGGCTGGGGATGGAGGTAGATTCTCGGATTTGTCGGGGGGATGTGATGGCTATTTGGGGTGCGGCGGATGGTAGCAGCATGTTTTTTGTATGCTTGCGCAGTGTTTGAAATGGCGATGGTGGATTGGGTTGTGATTTGTATTGGAGCAAATGTTTATACAAAGAAGGGTCATGTACATGGTGACCATGTCAAACAATATCGATGTCGAATCATGTTAAAATAGCAGGAGCTCGAACACTTAACGAACTCGGAGAGCATGATGACAGCGAAAGTAAGCATTCACAGAGTATATTCATTGTAACGAGGGAACGACTGGCAACATTGTCTCCAAAAAAAGCGGCAATGAACACCGCCGGACAAAGTGGATATAGCGCAGGAAGGCAGCTGGTTCACAGAGTACGTTCTATGCAAAGACCCAAGATCAACGAAGCGGAGTCCGACAGGTCGATCACTTGGCGCGATTCACAGATTCCAGCTTCCTGTGAAGTCGGTTGCTTCACGGAAGATATCGAACTCTACCTTACAAGGGAAGTGCAAAATACCAAGTATAGTCCGGGGGTCCGAGATTCCGAGATTCCGAGCCAACTCGGCTCCACCTCGGAACCTCCCCACAAGCGGCTCGGGGATATCAAAATCGGCTACGTCTCCCCAAACTCTTCAACCCTCACATCCACCTTTCACAGCTCCAACCACCACCCATTTCCCCCTCCGAGCCCCCCTTCCCACACCCTTCCCACGCCTCCCCTACTTCCCCACAATCATGGCCCCCAAACGCACCCCCCAAATCTCCCCCCACGCCTCAATCCCCCAAATCCCCAAACCCCCCTCCTCCTCCTCCACCACGGCCTCCAACACCTCCCCCCCCTCCAAACCCTCTTCCTCCTCATCAGTTAAATCCTCCTCAACCAAATCCTCCTCCCAATCCCCGCAGGCGGTCTTGCAAAACCTATGGCGCAACTACCTGAACATGACACCCCAGCGCGTGAAGCTGATAGATGTGTTCATGGCCTTCTTGGTGGTGGTGGGGGGGCTGCAGTTTGCGTATTGTGTTGTTGTGGGGAATTATGTGAGTGTGGGGGTTTTTTTTGTGTGAGGGGATGTGGGAGGTGTACTCTGCAGCGACGGGAATACGAAAATGGACACGTGCGCAGGGGGCACTGTTCGTTTGGATATCTGAGATGCTAATGCTGATGCTAATACGTGACTGTGTCGGGAAACAGCCATTCAACGCCTTCCTCGCCGGTTTCAGCGCCACGGTCGGGCAGTTCGTCTTGACGGCTAGTCTGCGCATCCAGACCAACCCGGAGAACAAGAGCGAGTTTCGCAGTGTGAGCCATGAGCGGTTAGTCTTTTTCCCCTTACTGCTGGCCCTTTTTTTCAGAAAGGGCGGATTGGGTGATGGGATGGGATGGGAATGTTGACGCGTGCGATAGGGCGTTTGCGGATTTTATACTTGGGAGCTTGATATTGCATTTCTTCTGCGTGAATTTTATCAATTAGGTTGCAGGGACGGAGAGGGGGGAAAGAGATCTTGCTGGGGAGGGTAGGATGGTGTAGAGTGCCTGATTGGAAGGCGAGTGTACAACACGGTGACCTGCGTTGGCAAGCAATTTCTATGTACTCTATCGAAGAGAACGTCGTTATGCATAGCGGTCTACCCAAGCACCTCTACTAGGATATCTCAAAAGAAAGAGCAGTTCGAAAAGCAATCGTGATAATGCAATCTAACGAATCCTGCCATCCAACAAGCACTTGAACTCTCCTTCCGGTACTGTTCATTCCTCTTTGGCCACTCCGTTCGCCTGTTTAAGGTGAAAGACTGCCCTCAGCGCATCCCCGAACCGCCTCACACCCTCCTGTACCTTCTCCATCGGTGCACTCGCAAAGTTGGTCCTCAAGAAGACCTCATCCCCCGGATCATCAAGGTTCGCACGAAACCAACTCCCCTTGGACGTGAGCGCCCCCCTCTCGATCGCAGCCTGAAAAATCTCATCCTCGACCTCCAGCACCGACGTCTTCCCATAGGCCGGATGCTTCGACCAATCAATCTTGATCCAATGGAACATCCCCGCCATGGGGGCATCCCATGTGGCCACCTCTTTTGGCAGGTACTTCTCGCAGGCGTAGCAGATGTTGTCTCTGCGTTTTGTGTACTCCAAGCGCAGGTTGATCAGCCAATCCAAGTACCCAGCGTGCCCCCATGTCTCTTCCAGAAGCTTGAAAAGAATGATCTGGGACGGACCGGAGGGGTTCTGCACGCTGACTTCGCCATGCCGCATGAAGCGCTCGACGATTTGCTCAGAAGCTGTTATCCAGCCTGTTCGCATGCCTGGGGCGATCACCTTTGAGAAAGAGTCGAGTCGCAGGACGCGCCCATCTATATCGAGGCTGAGGAGAGAGGGAACAAGGGTTTTGAGAAAGGCGTCGTGGGAGGCTGGGGGTGGGACGTTGGGGGCATCGTGGCCGGTGTAGGGTTGCATTTGCAGAAAGTAGTAAGGTTCGTCTTCCAGGATGTAGAGGTCATGTTTCTGGGCCATGCGGTAGATGTCTTTTCGCCGTTTGAGCGATTGGGTCGCGGCTGTGGGATTCTGACCGGTGGGCACGATGTACAGAAGCCATGGTCGAGGTTTGCCATTATGTGCAGCGGGATCCCAGTTGGTGAGGACGGAATCGAGACTTGAGGGGAGAAGTCCTTCCTTGTCCATTGCTATACCGATCCAATTGGCCCCAAGCGGACGAGCTGCCTCAGCGGCTGACGAGAACGTGTATGCTTCCGTCAGGATATAGTCTCCTCGAGTGACGAACATCCGGTACGCGAGGTCAAGAGCAGAGGTGTTGCCAATAGTCATGCAACATGCCCAGTCTTGGTAGGGAGGATGGTGGACGATTTCCGTATGCTCTGTGACATAGCGCAACATTTGGGCTGATCCCGCGGCCAGGCCGTAGTTCAGTGCCACATGGAGATCATATATGCCGTTTCCCTCCGCGATATCATATTTTCCTGTTCTCTTTACAATGCCCGACTCTTGCGTTTCTTGCTCCGAGAAATGGGGGGCTTGGGGGAATTTGGCCTCGATGTACTCGATGGGAAAGTATTGACTGGATGGTAGGCCTCCGCCCAAGGATATCAAGCCAGGTTTTGCGAGGTATTTCGTTGCACCTTTCAAGGAAGATGGCTGCCTTGCTTTGCTCTCCTCAGTCAATCGATGATCCCATCTTTTCGCCCTCGGTTTTCCACGTCCTGGACTCTTGAACATGTCGCTACTCGTATGAGCGGCAATGCCTCCACTCAGCTTTGGGGCCCTTGATCGCCGAGATGGGACTCCATTGACACTCAAACGATCCGCGAAAGTGGCTAGCTGGGTATCTGTGGCGCTCTGCATATCAACCGCCGCTGGAGGCGACATTGCGATAACACAGGTGAAGATGTGGTGGAGGGAGGGACTGATTACAGCAAGAAGCGAGGATACAGGAGAGCTTGCAAGACACAATTGAAGTCCGGTGTATAATCCTCGCAATATACTCAAAAATCTGGCCGCTTGCGAGTGTCAACAAGAATGGGAGTGATTAAAAAAAAAACTTAGTGGTGGGGAAAGGAAAGAGCGTCATTCCTGTGGTCCTATCTATCGCCGATAGTAACCGCCCGTTTGGGGGCCATTCCTAGATCCATAATTGGATTGATATGACGCCCATTTTTCTGGCGTGCACAAAGAAGGCGTGTCTTGCTGCAGGGGAGCATGTCTGAAATCTGAGGGCCGATGAATTGGAAAGTTCCCTTTTGCTGTCTGCACGCTCCACTACGGACGTGCTGCAGGTCCAGCAAAGACCAGCACGCCATCCATGCCCCAACACCTAGTGTGCCCTGCTTAGTCGGTATGAGGGCGATTGGTCAATGGGCTTTAAGCTTAGGTCAACATAGAACGAGCGCGGAGAGCGCAGCGGAGGGCAAAAATCAGCTTGTATGGGTATGTGAAAGACATGGAGCCTGAGCATGACTGGAACATTCAATCAACAATTGCATGTATGCTGCGGCCATTTGGGTATCGCTTCATACTCCTCCCGTGGCTGCCATGGTATCTCAGTAGCACCAAACCCCTTACCCTCAAACCCACCCCAATGCCCCAGAACCGAGTTCTACGCCACCCCGAAACTCCACCAAAGAAATCAATAGCCGACCGCCCTCCCTAGCTTTTGGATGTCAGATATGTTCGAATGTGAGACCTCGATGGTGGCTGCATGTACAGTGGGAAAATCGAATGCAAATCGCCTGGTGCTGTCGTCCCCGCGCCCTCCGCAAGTTCCATGCAAATAATCACAATAATCGAAGGTTCAATGCAGGCAGATTCCCGCCGCAGCGAGTGTAGTCGATAGAGGGTCGGTAAGAGGTAGGAGGAATTGTCGTCTCAAGCTATCTGCCGTTGGCGTCGGAGAATGCCTTCAGCGAGTAGTCCTAGTAAGGCTGCCCGCCAACACTGTTGTTGGCTGGCCCAGGTGGGTAGACGGAGCCGTACGCGCTTTCTTGTTGCGAGGGATCGAGGCCATGAGGATTCAGAATGTGATTCACACCTTCGTCTTGTCCTTCGAACGTCGTTGCGGTCTGGGGGTTCTGTGTGCTACCACCGACAGCCGCTCCCGGCTGGCCTTGAGGGGCTCCATACGAGCTGTTTGGCCGACCTTGATTCTGCGGATTATCGCCCCTTTGGGATTGTGACTTGATCACACGGTCAACACAGCAAAGAGAAATGGCAGACGCAAGAAAAAGGAGAACAAAAGAGAATCAGGGTGTGACACGAGAGTCAAAGCGGCTTACCTCACGATACTTGGCCAAGTAAATTTTCAGGGCCTCGGCGTAATTTTCGAACCCGGTCGAGGTCATGGCAAATAAGATGTCTTCTCCATTGACCGTCTTCCGTTTCTCTTGCTGACATTTCTCTGATGCTGGAGGACGATCAGGATTAGAGATGTGGCCACTCCGCCCGGACAAGTTCGGAGAAGCATACCTTCGCTAGTGATAAAAGAGATGAACTCGCTGACGCACTCCTGCATACATTCCTTGGCCTCCTTTGCAATCTTTGCATTTTCAGGCAGAGCAGTCTTCATAATTCGGGCCACTGGAGCGAAGTTACGTATGTTAGTATCAGGTATATGGGTGTGCTGTCTACCACTGCGTTGCGGTGGTATGATGGGAGGCGGGGAATTCCGAGACATTGCGAATGCCCACTAGGGAATCGCTGCTTGACCATAGGGAATGTAGAAAATATGCTGGCGCAGATCTTTAGACTGCGGAGAAGGAGGCTATGGGGAAGGAAACCAGTGGGTGGTTGCGCATGCTGACCCTCACAAGCGACAATACACTCCGGCACTGCCATCATCATGCAGCGTCGCAACGGCAGACCCGCACATTCAATAGGATGAGATTGCATGAGGAGTTTTGGGGACCAACCATTGGCAATCGGTAGCCATCTGTCCTGCTCCTTGACCTCGAAGTCATATGTCTCTCGCGCTTGTGTTTCTTCGCCTCTATCCATCTGGTCCGAATTATCGGTGGCAGCATCTCCAGGGTCCGCGCCCTCCTTGGGGGGGGAGACCGACATAATGTAGACCGTAGGCTGCGTGCAGCGCTGGGTGCTCAAAATCGGTTGGTTGGTGAAGCGAAGTAATTGACCGATGACTTGTCGTTCCACGTACCAGATCTAATGACTGTGCGGACTGCGTCAAGCTCGGAGACTTATGCCTCACAACAGTCTAGTGATGAAACTTGCGCGCAAGCAGTGAGGCTTTGCTTATGGATGGGCTAGTATTCATGCGCCAATTTGCTAGGACATGTATGCCGATTTGAGCATGACACGCGCAGCTGAAATCCCACTTTATCGTCACTTTAGATGCCTTTCACAGCCTCCCTACCACTAATGCGCCCAATAGTAATGCTAAGGCTTTGACCGAGGGTCGCAACACGTCAGAAGTGAAGGAGCTTGCGCGAGACAGAGTTTTTGCAATTTGGCAGCGATTGGGCCTCAATGGGTTTTAGCTGCTCCTCGATGGGGGATTGGATAGTCGCAATTTCCAAGGACGGCGTGACCACCTAATAGGCACTATATTGGAAGAGGACTGCTCTAAGCGCAACGAGCGGTGGACGAGCGGTGGCCAGCAAGCGTTGGGGATTCGGCGTGGGATGTGGGCGGAAGTGTTTCAAGGACGGGTCAATTCGCTCACACGGCCACAGAGAGTGAAGCTGCGGACTCCTTTACTGGCGGTAAACGCGTGTACGGTCGCCTTAGTCGGTGGGCTTCGGTCTGCTTGGTCCAGGAAGGAAACAATTGATTGGAAAGTGAAAGAGAGAGGCGGAGGAATGGCAGCGTGTGCAGAGTGAGAACAAAAGACGCGCTAGGCCCTTTTGCTGATCGCCTGCCGTTTCCCTTTCATCACCCACTGACCGCACCAACACCAGGGAGCAACGGCCAGCCTCGTCTTCCATGGCGGGATGGAAGGGGCCCGGGATCTTGTCCATGCCAATAACACCTCACCAAGCAACGCTACCCATCTTCCGAGCTGGAGCCTAAGCTTCAATTGACATTCGGTAATCTGGGCCTAATGCCAATGTAGCATCTACCACCCCATCCTCCTGACACGCTACTGCAAAGTCCTGGCTGGATTCGAGGGTTTTCTTCTGCCCCACCGCTGTTTGGGTATCCACGCCTGCAGCCATGCCATCATGCAACAAAACCCTCATCAATACGTACCCCAAGTGTGGCTGTACCGACTACTTTGGGCTTCGAGCACGTGTAGTCTTGCTTCTGTACTAGAGAACGCGCTGCTGTCACGGGAAGGCTACGTGGTTCGACCATAAATCGAATTCCACAAAAGTCGGTGGACTCGAGAGGAGTCGGCTGGCACCTGTCAAGAACCGCTTCCTGTCCAACTGAACCCTTATCTCATGTAGCTACCCACTTCAGTTCTCGTCGACGGCATTGGCTATGGACTCATTGGTGAAGTTGCGTATTTCCCACCCATGGTGCATCTATCGCAAGTACTCCAACCGTGCCCCTACATAATTCTCGAGCGACTTCACCTCAGAGACTGATGCCAGTAATGCGTCAACACCGAGTTTTCTATGTCTGAAACGATCTGACGTCGCTGCGGCCAGTCATGTTCTGCGACGCCTTGTAAACTCCATCCTATGAGAGATCGCCCCCAGCAGAGCTGTGCATTACAAACGTGTTAGGCGCCGACCCAATGATCGAAGCTTGCCTTGCCATGCCAGCGCATCAGCCACCATTCTAATAAGCCCTACCTAGAGCAATTGGAACATTAACGCTGCCCAACCAGAATTATGATGCTTCGGCGGTATGGAATGCTATTCTGGGGAGGTGTGAGGCTTGTGGCTCGCCGTTCTTTGGTAATCAAGCATAGAGAGTTCGGGAAGGCTGGTGACTTTGGGCACGGCTGCATGCTTCAGGACAGCAGCCCTCGCATTCGATAAACACATTAAGAGATATGGAGACCTGATTCCGCTTTCATGTGCGCTTGCATAATTGTTCACGATATTTCTGTAGAGGTTTCCAATATTCGGCCTGGTCGAGTTCTCGTGGACTTGAGGTACCAACAAGTACCATGAGAGTTGGTGGTGCTACTGCTGCACAACTTGAATATTATTCGTTTTCTACACCATCGCTTGGGTCAGCCTTGAATCGACGAAATCCTCGAGGCGACTACTGACCTTCCACTTCTCCATCTCTTCCTCCTGCCTCTTGTACTGTTTGACCAGCTCTTCTAAAACTTTCCTCAACCCGTCTGAATTGACTTCAAGCGCCGGAGTGACATCCTTCACCGTTCTTTCGACCAACACACCATTTATCATCCGAAAGCACTTGCGGTCTGGTGGAAGTGGGCCTAGAGTCTCTAGTACGAGTCTGGTAGTGGATTAGTGGTCTGAACCCCCACGAACAAGCTTGAATGGCAAATGTCGAAGTAGAAAGGGCATTTGAGTGGATGTAGTCTGCACATACTTGTGTTCCTCAGTATCCTGCTCTATTTCGCCAATCCTCTGTGCTAGTTGTTGAAGATTGTTCTTATAGTTTGTGTATTGCTGTTGAAGCTCTGCATAGAGCATTAAGAACTGCCCGAATATTGGTAGGAAATAAATACCTTGCTGCCGCTTCACTGTGATCTGTTGTTGTGACATAGTTGCTATCTTTTCTCACTGAGGCTGGGGACCGTAATGACTTCGACTCCTCGTCCACGGATTTTGCGACGCTTCTACGCGCCAAGAAAATAGCGGAAGTCGTCCGCTTATCTCGTATTCGTAACTACCCTCTTCACCTCATCGCTCACTTACATCTGCAGACCATCCCCCTGATCGCAATCCCCAACGAGCAGACTGGAGACCAAGTACCAAGCAGCAGCCGCAATCCTAGCATATCAGTACCAGCCATGCATCCACACCTCCACACAAAAGACAATAGAGGTACATTAAAGCCCCCCTCCGCCGGCCCAGAATCACAGCAATTAACGAAAAACTCCTAGGCTGTGAAGAAGTAATGGCCCTTCTAGACGAATGCCACGCGCAGGGTTTCCTTCACAAAGTGCTCGGAGGATGCAATAGCGCCAAGACAGAGGTCAACAAGTGTCTGAGAGCCGAGCGGCTGGTGAGGACGGCGCAGAACCGGGAAAAGGCGAGGAAGAAGAGGGAACGGATGGAGAGGATTTGGAGGGACATTGATGAGGATCGTGATTGATGGGTCTCATTGGAAACTGTGATGGAGGAATAATAGGAGGCCGTGAAGACCGAGAAGAGAGTCAGAGAGGGGAAGACAGAGAAGGGATGTGTATGATACTGGGGAGGTCATCTGCTGCGTTTGGGAATGGCGTGGCGTTTACATTTCCGGCAGCTGGAAGGAGTTTTGCGATCGATGAAGATCATGAACTAGAGCTCGTGGGCATCTACCAGTATCGCTGGACTGCCAGTCTATGCAATCAAAGCCATTCCCCCACCCTAAACTGTCCCCTCATTCTCTTCATTGATACTGGCAGCCAATTTCTCCAACTTCTTCACCCTATGCTTCCTTTTCCGCTTTCGTTTGGCCAGAGGATGGGCGTTCTCGTCCACCGAATGCTGCTCGACATCGGCAGAATTATCTGCGGAGTCTCCAATGTCTTCAACATTAGGGATAGTAGCATCGGTTCGTATCCTCTCGTCGAGTTCCACTTTCTTCTCCATCTCGGCCTTTTTCGGCTTCTTTACACTCAAAGGGTTTGGCCCCTTGGCTCCCTTCGTCTTCTTTTTCCTCACAGCGTTTTCGTTATCCTCGACAATAGGCTCGGTGCCGCCTTCCTTTTTGTTGTTCTGCATGTCTTCATGGACCCGTTTTCTTTTCCCTAAAGCCTCTGACTCTCGTCCCCTGATCCCGCTCCTGAACTTTTTCCTCTCGACCCCTTCCCTGACGCCCACGCTTGTTTCAGCCATTGGCTCCATGACCATGACACTTCTTTTCACATATACCAACGGCACGCCCTGTACGCCTCTACAAAAACGTCTGACATCTTCATCCTGGCTAGCTACCACATATCGATTCTTGTTCACGAGAGAGTCTTTCGGGTCGATGACGCTTCGTAAACATTCCAGTGTGGAGAGAGGATCATCCAGGGAATGATGGTTGCAACGCCGCCTTTCCATGGACTTGGCCGTCAGGACTAGGGTGTCCTTGAGAGGCTGGGGGGTTTCTTTGAGGAGGTAGAGGTGGCGTATAGAACATTGCGTGATCACTGGTTGATCATGGTCAGTCAGAATCTAGCGTATATCAATTTGGAGATGCGGCTTGTACTCGGCTTGACTTTTCCACTAAGGGTCCGTTCAAGACCACCAACCAGATCCATTTTGAATCTTTCGGCATCTTGAATCATTTGCGCATCAACTATGCATTGTTAGCGTAGAGCGGCGTGCGTTGTGGGGCTTCTCGCAGACCGACCAAGGACTTGATATGGCTCTCTGAAATTCCATGTAATCGTGTATTGCTGCATCAGTTTGCGATACTGCTTGGCTCGTTTGCCCCTCATGCTTGTTAGATCGGCAGGGATATGCTGCTTGCGTCGAAAGAGGCGAAGGGTCTTGTTTCTGGCAAATGCATGTCAGATGCTTCTTTTTGTGGATTCGAGGGAGATCGTCCGGGAAGCGGGTGAGTTTGAGTATGATCATCTCCGCTACCGAATGCTTCAAATTCAATTAGATGTCCACCAAAATCCTTCCCTATACCTCCATAGCTCTACTCTCTTACTCATGCAAGACGCTTTGAGCAATGACATCATAAATTATATTAAACCAATTGACTAATACCAAGATCTAGCATGAACTGTTCACCGGATGCCGTATCATGTACCGAAACGTGTACATCCCATATCCCTCCTGGCCCCCCTTCCCCCGTGGCGCGAATGTCCTCAAATCAACCTCAAGGCTGTCCGTAACCTCAAAGCCTGCTTTGAGATATAAGCCATAAGCCGCCGGAGACGATTGGACCCAACATGAAAGCCTCTCAGCGTCAGCTTTCGCCACAATCCAGCGGACCATTGCTGTCCCCACGCCCTTTCCTCGATGCCGAGGGCTTGTCACCAACGTATTGAGAAGAATGTGCTTCTGGCCTGACATGCGTTTGTATTGCATCCTCTTACCGGTGTTGGATATGAGTGCTGCCAGCGCTGACGAGGTATTGGTAATATTGTGTTCCCGCACCACTTCCCTTCCTCCCGTCTCCTCTCTTTGCTCTCCCTCTGTTCCAATGTTCTTAGCTTCAGCACTTGGCATTGCTTCGTTCTCTTTCAACTCGTTGTCTTCGAACAGCCTGTAGCCGATCCATCCAAGCTCTCGCCCTGATGGTGGGTTTACAGCCATTGCAATCGGGAACTTTGGGCTGCGAAATTGGCAATTGATCATGTTTATTACCGCATTCTCTTGTTCATCTCGATTGTATGTAAGGCGTACAGCATTGTCGTCTGCGAACGCGGCCACGTGGATCTCCGTGAGCTGAAAGATATCTGACTCGGAAGCTGGGACAAGTTCGACCTCATCTAAGGCTCCAGGCGCAGACCCGGGAATAGCGGTTGGGGATGACATTTTTCAGCTTCAATGTAGGCAAGATTACTCGAAGGAGGGTCTCGAGAAGGCAAGAGTCGTAGGACTGGAGCGGGAAACGTCCGCCTACTTTATTGCTCGCCGGCAGAAAGTGGCAAGCTCCGGCCTTTTGAAAGCACGAAAGCGCGAGCAGAAGTCAGAATATGCTTAAATGTGGGGTACTCAGGAGATGGGTCATGCGACAGCCCGTTTGATGTCACTGTGTCGGCTCTGCATATCATATCTTCCAAGGTAAGGTACATGGACCCCTTGCTACATCATCAAGCTGCTAATTTGTTCTACCTAGCCGGAGCACGGCACCTTATTGCCGTGGCTACGCCTATCCAGCTCACCCAGGCACATGTATGGCGGGTCCCTCTGGAGGAACATAGTCATAATTGATAGTACGACTAGGAATGTCGTCTGCATCCGATATTCTCTCCTTCTCGGCCTCGCTCTTTCCATTCCATACTCGCCACTTCTCAGCGAAATCGTACACCTCGTTGAAATTCCGGCACTGTAGATCTTGGAATCAGCCTGTTCTTCATGAGCCATCCGCGGCTGTCTTTGAACACGTTTGAATAGCACACGATGCTCGAGAAGCCCCTCGAACCTCCGTTATGTCTTGCAACTGGAAACCCTAATCTCGAAGAATGATTCACCTTGTGTTCTCCACGGCCTGTCACGGCAAGTCGTCTTGTTGCTTCATTCAACTCCCGATACTCAAGATTTGTGTCCACCTGGCACATGATCGATTGGCGGAGATAACCCAGACAGTGTTGGATGTGGTGAGTAGAGATATTCGTCGTTTCATTCTGGAGTGCAGCATAGTAACCTCGGCGCAGATTGTTGACACAATGAAGTTGATGTACGAATGCGAGGCCAACAATCCTGGGACCGAGACTGGGATGTTGGACGAAGCCGAGTCCATCTGCCCAGCGAAGCCATCAGTGAGGAATTGCTCGATAAGTCGGGAGGACACTTACTCGGGAGTATCGTTCTCCATGCCGCATCGCTAGTTTCTGAGGGCTCCAACTCGAATGTCTTATTTTTTGTGAACATTACTGGAACCTCTCCGGGGGGACCTGCAGCTGTCAGCGCTTCCCCTTCATGAAGGAGAGAGTTGGCCGACTCATGAATTTCAAGACCTGCACACATGCAGGCCCTTCGTTCCCGAACATTGGTTGACCCACGAAAACCACCAATCCGAAGAGCACGAGGCCAATGAAAAAGCCCAGCAGCGCGGCTTTCCATTGCGTCTGCCTTCGGCAACCTCCATGCTCTTGCTCGTCCTCGTTCTCGTCATCAAGAGTAGCAGGGGTTTTCTCCCATCCACCGAGATGTTGATAGTTATGCATTTCATCAATCTCAACCAACATGATGCTTCAAGAGTGGGACATGAATGTGCTATTACTATGGTAACGGGCTTTCCTCCGCTTCTGTCGATCACGCGATTGCACTGAACCGGCCCCTTTCCATCCAGCCCACTTTGAATCGGATACATGGCAGCCAATGTCGGGGTACAAAGCCTACATGCAGGCATTCTATGCAGGAGCGGAGTGACGGAGCAGTCTCGCTGCCTCGGCTCCTGTGAGGACTGGAGATCCCACCGAGAATCTCCATGCTCCGGCCGCAGGCGCTCTGAGGCCGACTTTTTGCAAGAACCTCGAGACCTGCGCCGTGCGGGCCAGTGAAATCCTATATCTCAAGTCTTGAGCAGGAGATGCGCTGGTCTTCATGGTCTGGCCCCAGACACCAGCAAATGTCATACTCTGTATGCATGAAGTCCCATGTCGCATCGAACCTTTCTGCCATATACGGGGCGCTAATTTGAATTAGTGTGTATGAAGTATCAAGGTATCCATGTGCGAGTGATGTGCAAAGTCCTTCATCTCTCGGCCGCAGGTTTACGCAAACGCTAATTCCCAATTTGGAGGAAGTCCATTCGCCTTGGAAGCGCCCGCATCATGCAGGACATTGACATCCATGCTTCTCCTGTACATCATGTCTTACGCAAGCAATCAATAAAGATCTTGCTCCGGGCAATGGCGTTCAACAAAGGCGAACCCTCGATCTGCGACTGGTCGAATCGGCTTGCAAAATCTTGCACCATGCGGAGCACTGTGAGTCCAGCTTGTTCGGCTCATAGCCGAGGGAAGATCCCAGCAGAATGATCTCCATGGTGGCAGTGTATGAGTGGACTCGTGATGGCGAGAAACAGCAGCAAAAACGTGAATATGATCAAAAGACTGGTCATGACAAGAGAACGAGCATTATGGAGGAGTCACTCATCCCTGCTTAACCATCAGCGCCAAACTTGCGGCCAATCACACCTCGCAGCGCTCTTGCACATCATATGGGCGTACGGGCCATATACTCAATAGGCTCATCAAGAGATGAAGTACCTATCCTCCACGACCGAGGTACTCAAGTGAATCTTGCGAAGGACTCAGTCGGTCGACTCATCAGTGCGTAAGGAGTCGAATTGGTCATCTGGCTTGGCGCTGGAGAACCCATATAAAAGACCTTTACAATTCCTACAACAAATTCTGAAAACCATCCATCATCATCTTCCAAAGCTCCAGCCATCCAACAACCTCACCAGCAATCCAGACCTTTCCGGAACAAGCAAGACTATATCCTCACGGTAGCCCACAATTACTCTATAGCTCCACGAAAAGTTGGTACCCTATCACAATCTTCCTACTGATGCGTCCTGCCGCTGATCAACGTCAAGTCTCAAATCAATCCAGAACCATGCGTACCGCAACTGTCCTCATCTTGACCATGGCAATCGGTGCCATCAGCCACCCTGTGGTTAGCCCAGACGCACCCGTTGCAGCAGCCGCCATAGCCCCGTTCTGGGACCGCGCCGTCGAAACGACTTCAGACCCCATCCCAAGTGTTAGGTTCTGGGACTCCGCCAAACGCGACGCCCAGCCCCAGCCCCTTGGCACCAAGGCCGTTGAGGTGGCGGCGTCGGAGTTGAAGCCGATGTATTGGAATTGACGGACAAGTGTCTGAGCCGGAGTCGTGTGATTGCATATGGTGTCAAGGCCGATGGACCATTTGCTAAGAAGACTGGGCTCGTTCTATGTCGCAATCTACGGATGTCATCTCGGCTCTACATGTATGCGTTTGTTTTATTCTGCTACTGGAAACAGGGAGAGCTCGGTGTCGGTAGCAAGTCCAGAAAAGCTGATAATGTGGGAGGTTCCAGATGCGCGGAATTGATAGAAAATTGAATTGTCTGTTTAGCCTCTTCATGCAAAGGCCACAACATTCTGTCTAAGGTAGGGGTACATGTAGGGGAAAATGGGGGATTTCCTAGGTCAATATTCTCGATCATCATGCACTGGTGACGATCGGATTGCCAATATCTGGCCTACGCATCCAAAAATCGCAATCTTCTGCTGAAGGGGTCTCTATAGGGAGATTCTTGTTCGGCAAGTGCTCTCGAATCTTCCAAAACATTCACGACTCAATGTCATTTCCTTATTCACACAATCCATCAGCTTTGCCGGCATCTCAAAAGGGCAGTATTTCCCGACGCAATGCCGCAGCCATCGAATCCAATCTGCAGCGACGCACAGACGATCTCCACCGGCGATCAGGACGGTATGCACCTGCAGCTCTTCCCACCCAATGCGGTCTTCCTCCGGACTTCCATCGTCGAGAGTAAACTCCAGCCAGCCCCAGCGCACCCAAGAAGCAAATTGTCCAGCGGAGGAATCAGCCACGGAGACTACTGACAAGAAGGCGGATACCTGCCTCCTAGCGAGCGTCCGCCCGTCAATAACCTCAACTTATCCTTCCCTAACGAAAAACCCAACACTCTCACTCCCTCCCGCACTCGTCGCATTCCTGCATTCTTTTCCCTCTCTGCAGACTCATTTCCGGACGCGCAGTCCTGCTGCAGGAATCGCATTGTCGTGCTCATGCGTACCCCTCCTTCCAAGACAGCATGATTGGCAAGAATAACCAGGACCCGCCAATCGTTTGCCCTGCTGCAGGAAATGCTCGGCTCACCTTTCTTGTTTCCGCGTCCGCGAGCGAGGATCTGACTGGGTTCGCTGTGTGTTCCTTGGAGTCTCACAATGAATGGATGCAGCATGGGAGCAGCGCTGTGCGCCGCCCCCCCAAATGATGAGAGGGATTCTCTTGTTCCCGGCCTGGATTGATATTATTCGCCTCCACTGCCAGCCTCCACTCCGGTCTCAGTCCATTTCTCAATCAATCCTCATGCAATCGTGCCTTCATCAGTAGTGAACGAACACCTCACGCATCGTAATCCGCCTCCGCCGCCGCAAACATGGGCGATGGCCAGCAAGTCAACGGCCGAGCCCGAACCATCGTCGCCGTCAGTGCAATCCTCTCCGCCCTCGCAATCCTCTCTGTAGTGGCACGCTTCGCATCAAACAGGCTTAAAGGCCTTCCGAACCATGCTGAAGACTGGCTCATCATCCTGGCCTTGGTGCCGCTCCCTCCTCTCCTTCTCCATCCCGCCATGTCCTCCTAAGTACTAAGGACCAGGACTAAAGTAAACGCAGATCCTCACTTTAGGCGTCACCATCAACAACATCGTCGGTGTAGCCGTCGCCGGTCTCGGCGAACAGGAGTACTACCGCACCGACGTAGCCGCGCCTGGCTTTCCCTACCCCCAGGAACTCTTGCCGCAGGGCCAGGTCATGTTCGCCTTCCAGATCCTGCACACATGTGCAATGCCGGTCATAAAGGCCAGCGTGCTGGTCTTTTACCTCCGCATCTTCGGAAAAATCAAGTCCTTCAGGATCGCGGCGTATTGTATCGGGGCGTACATTTTCTGCTGGTGGGTTGGGATTCTGTTTGCAACGATCTTTCAGGTGCGGACCTAATCTTCCCCGTTCCATGACTCCGGCGGGCTTTTTGGGTAACGTATGAGCAACAGTGCTGGCCCATTTCTGCAAACTGGGGCACCGAGCCCTATCAACTCGGCTATTGCATCCCAGATGTTGTGAAAATGTATCAAGTCGGCGCCCTGACAAACATGTTCTCCGACGTGATGATCCTGATCATGCCGATCCCGGTCGTTGTGGGACTGCACCTGTCCCGTGCCAAGAGATGGGCAGTCGTCGGGATCCTCCTCACGGGCTCTATGTAAGTGTCCCTTTCCATCCCTTACTCTCGGAGGACTTCCGTCACCGAAACACCTCTCCAAAACCCTTTGTGCTGATACAAAGCCCGCACAGCGTGGTCGTAGCAGGCATAGGCCGCTCAGTCGCCTTCTTCCAATTCGAACATCTAGCAGACGTCAACTTCTCCTGTAAGTAGCACCCCCATCTAACTCCTTTACCTCTCACATCTCTCACCCTCATCCAACCCCTCAACCTCTCACCCCTTCCCCCTCACCCATCCCCACCCCCCCAACCTTTACCCACCGGACACCCCCACTAACTTCCCGCCCTCCCCCCCACCCCAGACGACTACTACCCCCTCATAATCTGGACCTCCATCGAACCCACTCTCGGGATAATCGGCGCCTGCCTCCCAACACTCCGCCCCATCTTCGCCGGTCTCTCCCCAGAATCCGTCCTCCACTCCCTCCGCTCCATCGTCTCCCTCGGCAG
>JAABUQ010001242.1_pt1 | contig 56038 bp, 58 predicted proteins | sample 5560001 | NCBI WGS metagenome assembly JAABUQ01 (sample SAMN10711888, study PRJNA513371) | rock metagenome | isolation source: Antarctica rocks | place: Antarctica: Victoria Land, Finger Mt nord | collected 2015-12-18
CCCCGCCGAGGAAACTCAGCGGCAGGATCACGATGTTGTTGACGAAGCCGGCCTGATCCCAGGTCTGGGCGTAGATGCCCACCACCACGCCCAGGGAGGAGAAGAGCACGAGGGCGAGGAGCACGGCGAGGGCGAGGAGGAGCGGGTGGCGCACCGGCACGTCGGTGACCACGAGCGCCAGAGCGCAGAGAGACCCTCCGATGAGCAGCGCGCGCACGGCCCCGCCGAGCGAGAGGCCGACGTTGACCTCCCACGGACGCATCGGCGCGGCGAGGATGTCGTGGATGTAGCGGTCGAAGCGCGCCTGGAAGACCGAGGAGGAGTTGTTCTGGTAGGCCGCCTGCACCATCGCCATGGTCACGAGGCCGGGCACGATGAACTCGCCGTAGGGCACGCCCTGCACGCTCTTGATCCGGCCACCGAGGGAGATCCCGAAGACGAGGATGAACAGGAACGAGGAGACGACGGGCGCTACGACCGTCTGGGTCCAGAGCTTGAGCACCCGAAGCACCTCGCGAGCGGTGAGCCAGGCCAGGCCGCGGTGGCGGCGAGCGAGCGCGCTCACGCGGGGGTCGCCTCGGCCGGGGGCGGCGGGGCGGCCATCGCCTTGACGTAGACGTCGGCCAGCGAGTGGGCGTCGTAGGTCGCGCGCAGCCCGGCGGAGGAGTCGCGGGCCACGAGCCGGCCGTCACGGATCAGGCCGATCTCCTCGCAGAGCTCCTCGGCCTCCTCGAGGTAGTGGGTGGTGAGGAGGATCGTCGTGCCCTCGCCGTGAAGGCGCCGGATGTAGCGCCAGAGCTCGAGGCGCAGCTCGAAGTCGACGCCCGCGGTTGGCTCGTCGAGGATCACGAGCGGCGGCTCGTGCATCAGCGCGCGAGCGAGGAGCAGGCGGCGGCGCATGCCGCCCGAGAGCTTGGGCGCGCGCACGCTCGCCTTCCCGCGCAGGTCGAAGACGTCCATCATCTCCCCGGCCCGGTGCTTGGCGCGAGCACGATCCATCCCGTAGTAGCCACCGTGGTAGAGCAGCGTCTCCTCCACGTCGAGGAAGCGGTCGAGGTTGACGTCCTGCTCGGCGAGGCCGATGAGCTTGCGCGCCTCGAGCGAGGCGTGGTCGCGGCCGAAGACGCGGATCTCCCCGCCCGTGACGCGGATGAGGTTGCACACCGCCGAGATGAGCGTCGTCTTGCCCGCGCCGTTGGGACCGAGCAGGCCGAAGAACGCGCCGGCCGGCACCCGGAGGTCGAAGCCCTCGAGGGCGAGCAGGCCGTCGTCGTAGCGCTTGGTCAGGCCGCGCAGCTCGAGCGCGGACGGCGAGATCGTCACCCGTCGAGGCTAGCGGGGTGGCTGGGGCGCTTGGGCGTCGGCCGCCGCCGGCAGGAGGACGTCGGGCGTCCGGGTGACCATCCCGGCGGTGACCACGATGTGGCCGCCACGACGCGCGCGCTCACCGAGCTCCGGGTCGGCGGCCATGTGCTCCCGACGGTCCAGCAGGGCGAGGACCGAGCGGTAGACCTCCGCGTGCGGCGCGCCGTCGTCGCCGACGTCGCAGGCCAGGCGCGTGAGCGCCAGCGGCTCCTCGCCCTCCGCGCCGCGGATCAGCGCCCCGATGGCGAGCACGAGGTAGGTGTGCACGCGCTCGAGCAGCGGGTCGCGCAGCAGGCGGTCGGTCCCGGGCGAGGGCCCGAGCGCGAGCGGCTCCTCGCGCGCGAGCAGCCGCGCGGTCTGCGCGCCGGCGATGCCCCGGACCTGCTCCTCGCCCAGGCCCACCTGCAGCGCGCAGCGCATCGCCCCCGCCATGGTCGCGAGCGTCGTGCCGTAGGGGACGTCGGAGCCGAAGAGCACCTGGCCGGGGGGCACGAGCGCGAAGAGCAGGCTGAGGTCCACCGCGCTCCACCACGCCGTGTCGAAGTACAGGTTGGGATGCTCCCGCGCCGCGCGCCAGATCCACCCGAGGTCGGAGAGCCCGACGTGGGCGAGGATGAGGCGGGCGTGCGGATACTCGCCGGCCAGCGAGGCCGCGTGGCGACCGAGCGCCGGGATCCCCCGGCCGGCGTGGATGATGACCGGCAGCCGCTCGGCATGGGCGAGCGCGACCAGGTCGCGCACCGCCGGGTGGTCGAGGGTGAAGCCCTCCGCGCGCGGGTGGAGCTTGATGCCGGCCGCTCCCGCCTCCAGGCACCTGCGGGCCTCGGCGAGCGCGGCCTCGCCGCGGGTCGGGTCCACCCGGCAGAACGCGGTGAGCGTCTCCCCCGCCTCGTGGGCCTGGCGCAGGACGCGATCGTTGGCCTCCGGGTAGCCGTCCGGCTCGGCCATCGGGAAGACCACTCCGCGGGCCCCCACCTGCCCGAGGGCCTCGAGCAGCTCCTCGGGCGCGCACGTGTAGGTGTCAGGATCGTTGAAGCCGAGATGCGTGTGGACGTCGACGATCTCGAGGTCGGAGACCGTGGCGGTGACGCACTCGAACCAGGGGCGGAGGAGGTCGTCGGCGTACACGGCGGCGCCGATCATAGGGGCGGCCGTAGGGCGCTCGCGGGCCGGCGCGGGCGATTGCCTACCCTTGGCCCCCACCCCGGAAAGGAGCGTCCATGCCCCTCGTCCCCATGGTCATCGAGCGCACCGCACGCGGCGAGCGCGAATACGACATCTACTCACGCCTGCTCAACGAGCGGATCGTCTTCCTCGGCACGCCCGTCGACGACCAGATCGCGAACCTCATCGTCGCCCAGCTCCTGCACCTCGAGTCGGCCGACCCCGACAAGGACATCTCGATCTACATCAACTCGCCGGGCGGCTCGATCTACGCCGGCCTGGCGGTCTACGACACGATGCAGTTCATCAAGCCCGACGTGCAGACCATCTGCGTCGGGATCGCCATGAGCATGGGCTCGCTGCTGCTCGCGGGCGGCGCCAAGGGCAAGCGCATGTCGCTGCCCAACTCCCGCATCCTCATCCACCAGCCCTCCGCCGGGTTCGAGGGGCAGTCCACCGACATCGAGATCCACGCGCGGGAGATCCTCAACACCCGGGCGCGGATCGACGAGATCTACGCGCATCACACCGGCCAGTCGGTCGAGCAGGTCCACACCGACATGGAGCGCGACCGCTTCTTCAAGCCCGAGGAGGCGGCGGAGTACGGCCTGATCGACCGGGTGATCGACTCCCACTGAGCGCGGACCTCTCTCTCAGGCGACGGCGTGCTCGATCGCGCCGAGGCGCTCGATCTCGATCCGCACGACGTCGCCCGACTCGAGGAAGCGGGGTGGATCCATCGCCATCCCCACCCCGCTCGGCGTGCCGGTGAGGATGAGGTCGCCGGGCTCGAGCGTGCAAGTCTCTCCCAAAAAGGCGACGAGCTCCTCGGGGCCGAATATGAGATCGGCGGTGCTCGCGTCCTGCCGCGGCTCGCCGTTGACCCAGGTGCGGAGGGTGAGGGAGCTCGGGTCGGCGAGCTCCTCGGCGGTGGTGACCCACGGGCCCCACGGGCAGAAGGTGTCGGCACCCTTGGCGCGCGTCCACTGCGGCTCGCGCCTCTGGAGGTCGCGGGCGGAGACGTCGTCGGCCACTGCGTAGCCGGCGATCCGGCCGCCGGCGCCCATGACGATCGCCAGCTCGCCCTCGTAGTCGAGCCGGCGCACCACCCCCGGGCGGCGGATCGGACCGCCGGGCGGCGCCGAGGAGCTCGGGAGCTTCATGAAGACGATGGGGCGCTCGGGGCGCTCGGTCCCGGTCTCCGCGGCGTGGGCGCCGTAGTTCAGGCCGATGCCAAAGATCGCGCGGGGACGCGGCACGGGCGCGAGGAGCTCCACCTCGGACAGGGGCCAGCGCTCGCCCTCGGCGCAACCGGGCGTGGCTCCGGGCGCGAGGCGGTCGAGCACCGTGCTCCCGTCCGCGAAGGCGACGACCTCCTCGCCGCGGACCTCGCCGGCGAGCGCCGCCGCGCGGCCGGGCGCCAAGAAGGTGGCGAGCCTCACGCCGCCGCGCTCCGCTCGGCGAGCGCGGCGAGCGCGGCGCGGATCTCGCCGTCGGCTCCCTCGGCGTCCTCGTCGGTCCACTTCCAGCGCACGCCGCCCTCGATCTCGAAACGGGGTTGGTCGTGGTCCTGGATGCGCTCCACCTCGAGAGCGACCGCGACCACCCTGTCCGAGACCTCCATCGGGTCCTGCACCACCTCGGCGCGGGCGTGCGCGGTGAGCGCGACACCACCCTGGGCCAGCACCGTGAGCGCGACGCGCGGCTCCTCCCGCAGCCGCTCGAGCGACTCCCGCCGCCGTCCGAGGGCGAGGAGAACGCGCCGCTCGCCGGCGCGCACCGCGGTCGAGACGGGAATCGCGTGAGGCGCACCGGCGCCCGTGGAGAGGATCGCCACCGTGCCGGCCGGCCACTCGGGCAGCGCGTCGAGGTCGGGAGGCGGCACGGGCGGGCACCGTAGCGCGCGGGCGCGCGGGTCGGAATGCCCCGTCCGGCGCGGTCAGGCCGGCGTGCCCGCTCCGGGTGCCTCGGCCGGAACCGGCGCCTCGACGTGCGTGACCGGCAGCCCCAGGCCGCGTGCCTTGCTCACGAGATCGAGCTTGAGCCAGCGCGAGAACCGGCGCGGGAGCGTCGAGACGATGATCTCGTCGAACGGCTCGCGGTTGACCGCGTCGTGGATGGCGGATAGCGGCTGCCAGTCGCCGATCTCACCGGTGACCTCGCTTCCGGCCGCCTCCCGCAGACGGGGCAGAGCCAATTCGAGCGCCTCCCGGGCTTCCTCCGCACCGTTGTCCTCGGGATCGACCACCCGGTGCAGGCCATGCGCGCTCGCGGGCACGACGAGGTGGAAGCGGGCATTTCCGCGAGCGGCGCGCTCGCGCACCGCGTGGAGCAGAGCCGGCGTCGCGGCGGTCTGATGGGCGACGACGAGAACGCGACGTTTCGGCTCGGCCACGGCACTCCCCTCTCGAAGTTGAATGTGCGCTTCGCCACGAGCTTAGCTCGAATCGCCGCCTCGCTCAACCTCGCGAAGAGGATCACGCGAGCCGCTCCGCCCCCGTGTAGACGTTCATCGCGCCGCCGCGCGCGAAGCCGCACAGCGTGAGGTTGCGGTGGGCGGCGAGCGAGACCGCGAGCGACGTGGGAGCGCCGACGCCCACGAGCACCGGCGCGCCGGCGCGCACCGCCTTCTGCACGAGCTCGAAGGAGAGCCGGCCGCTCACGCACAGCGCGTGCTCGCCTAGCGGGACGAGTCCCTTCTCGAGCGCCCAGCCCACGACCTTGTCCATCGCGTTGTGGCGTCCCACGTCCTCGCGGACGACGGCCAGGGCGCCGTCCGTCGCGAACAGCCCGGTCGCGTGGAGCCCTCCCGTGCGCTCGAACCCCGGCTGGCGCAGCCGGTCGGGCAGCCCGGCGACGAGCGCGCGGGCCATCCGCGGGCCCGCGGGCAGCGCCGGGGCGTGCACCGCCACCTCCTCGAGCGCGCCCTTGCCACACACGCCGCAGGAGGAGGTCGTGTAGAAACGGCGGGCGCCGGCCTCGCGCGCCAGTGGACCGCGGACCTCGACCGCGTTGGCGGCGAAGTCGGCGGTCGGAGCGACGTGAGACGAGCGCTCGACGAGCGCCTCGCCGAAGAGGAACCCGGCGGCGAGCTCGAAGTCGTGCCCCGGCGTGCGCATCGTGACCGCGAGCGGCTCTCCGTCCACGCGTATTTCGAGCGGCTCCTCGACGGCCACCTCGTCGCGAACGCCTTCGCGCTCGATCACGGCGTGCAGGCCGCGCAGGCGCACCGGCGCCGCGGCCTCGCCGTGATCGCCGGGCACGCCTACCGGGCCGCCGCTTCGGGCCGCTCGACGCCGGTGACGTCGAGCTCTCCGTCGGCCAGCCTCTGGCGCAGCACCTTCTTGTCGTACTTGCCCGTGCTCGTCTTGGGCACCTCGTCGATCAGCGCCCACGCGTCGGGCACCCACCACTTGGCCACCCGTGAGGAGAGGTGCTCGCGGAGCTCGTCGGTGCCCGCCCGCGCACCCTCGCGCAGCACCACGCACGCCAGCGGGCGCTCCGCCCAGCGCTCGTCGGGCATGGCCACCACCGCGGCCTCCTCGACGTCGTCGTGGGCCACGAGCTCGTTCTCGAGGTCGACGGAGGAGATCCACTCCCCGCCGGACTTGATGACGTCCTTGGAGCGGTCGGTGATCCGCAGGTAGCCCTCGTCGTCCATGGCGGCGATGTCGCCCGTGCGCAGCCAGCCGTCGTCGAACTTCTCGTCGCCGCTCGCATCCTCGTAGTAGCGGGAGGCGATCCAGGGGCCGCGGATCTGGATCTCCCCGGTCGACTCGCCGTCCCACGGCACCTCGCGGCCCTCGTCGTCCATCAGCCGGACGTCGATCAGCGGGAGCACGCGCCCGGCCTTCGTGCGGTAGGACCACTCCTCCTCCCCGTCGAGCTCCCGCGGCGGATGCGCGACGGCCGCGAGCGGGCTCGTCTCGGTCATGCCCCACGCCTGGACGATGTGCATCCCGTGGCGCTCCTCGAAGGCCTCCATGAGCGAGCGCGGCACCGCCGAGCCGCCGCACACCACCAGGCGCAGGCTCGAGAGGTCGGGCTCGTGCTCGTCGGCGTAGCGCAGCAGGTCGAGCCAGATCGTCGGCACCGCGCCGGCGACCGTCACGCGCTCGGACTCGATCGCGCGGGCGAGCGGCTCGGCCTGCAGGAAGCGGCCCGGCATGATGAGATCGGCTCCCATCAGCGCCGCCGAGTGCGCGAGCCCCCACGCGTTGGCGTGGAACATCGGCACCACCGGAAGCACGCGATCGCGGGCGCTGATGCCCAGCGTGTCGGCCAGGCAAGTGCCCACCGCGTGCAGCAGGGTCGAGCGGTGGGAGTAGAGGACCCCCTTGGGGTTGCCGGTGGTCCCGCTCGTGTAGCAGAGGGCCGCCGCGGAGCGATCCTCGAGCTCGGGGTAGTCGAACCCGCCCTCCTGGCGGGCGAGGAGCTCCTCGTAGCCGACCGCGGGCTCGAGCGAGCCGGCGTCGCCCTGGCCGATGACGACGTAGTGGCGCACCGTCTCGAGCTTCGGCGCCACCTTCTCGAGCAGCGGCACGAGCCCGTCCTCGACGAGGATCACGGAGTCCTCGGCGTGGTTGACGATGTACTCGAGCTGCTCGGGGAAGAGCCGGGGGTTGAGCGTGTGCAGCACGGCGCCCATGCACGGGATGGCCAGGTAGGCCTCCAGGTGCTCCTGGGTGTTCCAGGACAGGGTGGCCACGCGGTCGCCGCGTCCCACGCCGAGCTCGGCGAGCCCGGCCGCCAGCCGGTCGACGCGCTCGGCGAGAACCGCGTAGGTCGCACGCCGGGAGCCGTCCTCCTCGAGCGTGACGACCTCCGAGCGGCCCACCACCCGCCGCATCCGGTCCAGCACATGCTGGAGCGTGAGTGGGTGGTCGTGCTGCACGAGCCCTTCGAGCATCGATCCTTCTCCTCCCTCGGGTGCCTCTCTCGATCGGAGTATCCCCATCCGGGCGCGTCCACTAGCCTCGCCTCGCTGCCATGGCCGATCCCCTGCGCTCCTACCGGGCCAAGCGCGACTTCGCGGCGTCCCCCGAGCCCTCGCCCGCGCCGGCGGGCCCGGACGCCGAGGCGACGCGCGAGCGCTTCGTGGTGCACGAGCACCACGCCCGCCGCCTGCACTGGGACCTGCGCCTCGAGCGCGATGGCGTGCTCGTCTCCTGGGCGGTGCCGAAGGGCATCCCCGAGGACCCGAGCTCGAACCATCTCGCCGTCCACGTCGAGGACCACCCGCTGTCCTACATCGACTTCCACGGCGAGATTCCCGCCGGCAACTACGGCGCGGGCGAGGTGAAGATCTGGGACCAGGGGAGCTACGCCGCCGAGAAGTTCCGCGACGACGAGGTCATCGTGGTCTTCCACGGAGAACGGCTCAGCGGCCGCTACGTCCTGTTCCAGACGCGCGGGAAGGACTGGATGATCCACCGGATGGACCCGCCGGCCGACCCGGCCCGCGAGCCCCTCCCCGAGCGGATCCGCCCCATGCTCGCCCGTGCGGGCGAGCTGCCCGAGGACGACGCGGGCTGGGCGTACGAGGTGAAGTGGGACGGCGTGCGCGCGCTCGTGTGGGTCGAGCACGGGGAGCTGCTGCGTGTCGAGAGCCGCACGGGCCGTGAGATCACCGCTCGCTACCCCGAGCTCCGCGGCCTCGGACGGGCGCTCGGCGCGCGGCCCGCGCTGCTCGACGGGGAGATCGTCGCGCTCGACGCCGAGGGCCGCCCGAGCTTCGAGCGCCTCCAGGGCCGCATGCACGTGGCCTCCGAGGCCGGAGTGCGCCGGCGCATGGAGTCGACGCCCGTGACCTTCATGGCCTTCGACGTGCTGCACCTCGACGGCCGCTCGACCCTCGCGCGGCCGTGGAGCGAGCGCCGCGCGCTGCTCGAGGAGCTGGAGCTCGACGGAGAGCGGTGGAAGACGCCCGCTGCCCACCGCGGCGCGGGCGGCCCCTTCCTGCGAGCGACGTGCGAGCAAGGGCTCGAGGGGGTTGTGGCCAAGCGCGTGGACTCACCCTACGAGACCGGGCGGCGCAGCGAGGCCTGGCGCAAGGTGAAGAACCACGCGCGCCAGGAGCTCGTGATCGGTGGCTGGCTGCCGGGTGAGGGCCGCCGCCGCGATCGCATCGGCGCCCTGCTCGTGGGCTACCACGAGGACGGAGAGCTGCGCTACGCCGGACGCGTGGGCACCGGCTTCACCGAGGAGGACCTGGGGCGCCTGGGCGAGCGCCTCGCGCCGCTCGTGCGCGACTCGAGCCCGTTCGCCGGCGGCGGCGCCGCCGTGCCACGAGGAGCGGTGTGGACGCAGCCGACGCTCGTCGTCGAGGTCGAGTTCACGGAGTGGACCGCGGCGGGCGTGATCCGCCACCCGTCCTTCAAGGGCCTGCGTACCGACAAGCCGGCCTCCGCAGTGGTGCGGGAGGACAGCGAGGCCGCCGAGCTCGAGGGACCCGATCCGCCCGCCGACCCGATCCCGCCGCCGCCGCCGCCGGCCGCTCCCGCGCGGACGGCCGCCCCGGGCGGCGCGCTGGAGATCGAGGTCGACGGCCGCACCCTCAAGCTCTCCAACCTCGACAAGGTCTTCTACCCGCGCACGGGCTTCACCAAGGGCCAGGTCATCGACTTCTACGTGCGCATCGCGCCGGCGCTCCTCCCCCATCTGCGCGGGCGCCCGCTCACGCTCAAGCGCTACCCGAACGGGGTCGAGGGACAGTCCTTCTACGAGAAGCAGTGCCCGACGCACCGCCCGGACTGGGTCGCCACCGCGCCGATCTGGAGCCGCCACAACGAGCGCGAGATCTCCTACTGCCTGGCCGAGGACCTCCCCACGCTCGTGTGGCTGGCGAACCTCGCGGACCTCGAGCTCCACACCTCGCTCTCGCTCGCCGCGGCCATCGAGCGCCCCACGGCGCTCGTCTTCGACCTCGATCCCGGGGCACCCGCCGACGTGATCGACTGCGCGCAGGTCGCGCTGTGGGTGCGCGAGCTCTTCACCGGGTGGGGGCTTCGGAGCGTCGTGAAGACCTCGGGCTCCAAGGGCCTGCAGGTCTACGTCCCGTTGAACTCCCCGACGAGCTACGAGCAGACCAAGCCCTTCGCGCAGGCGGTCGCCGAGCGCCTCGAGCGCGAGCACCCCGAGCGCATCGTCTCGCGCATGGCCAAGAACCTCCGCTCGGGCAAGGTGCTCGTCGACTGGAGCCAGAACGACCAGCACAAGACCACGGTCAACGTGTACTCGCTGCGCGCGCGCGAGCGCCCGACGGTGTCCACTCCGGTGTCGTGGGCCGAGGTCGAGGCCGCGCTCGCCGCCGAGGACCCCGCCCTGCTCACCTTCGACTCGGCGCAGGTGCTCGAGCGGGTCGCCTCTCACGGCGATGAGTTCGCTCCACTGCTCGAGCTCGAGCAGGCGCTTCCGGCGGAGTCACCCCGGAGCTAGAGTGCGTGAACCGTCTCCGCTGACCTCGAGGGAGCCCCATGACCGACGTCGCCAACCAGCCGCCCGCGCCCGACGACGAGCGCCGCGAGCTCACCGACCGCCAGGGGCACGCGGTCTACGACAACCAGAACCAGCGCACCGTCGGCGCCCGCGGGCCGGCGACCCTCGAGAACTACCATTTCCTCGAGAAGATCTCGCACTTCGACCGCGAGCGCATCCCTGAGCGCGTCGTCCACGCCCGCGGCACCACCTCGTTCGGCTTCTTCGAGGCCACCGGGATGTGCGGCGAGGAGCCGATCTCGAAGTTCACCCGCGCGAGGCTCTTCCAGCAGGAGGGCAAGCGCACCGAGGTCGCGGTCCGCTTCTCCACCGTCGCGGGCGGCCGGGACTCCTCCGAGGCGGCGCGGGACCCGCGCGGGTTCGCGGTGAAGTTCTACACCGAGGACGGCAACTGGGACCTCGTGGGCAACGACCTCGCGGTCTTCTTCATCCGCGATGCCGTCAAGTTCCCCGACTTCATCCACTCCCAGAAGCCCGATCCGGTCACCTTCCGCCAGGAGCCCAACCGGATCTTCGACTTCATCTCCCAGACGCCCGAGTCGATGCACATGGTCACGATGGTCTTCGGCCCGCGCGGGATCCCCGCGAGCTACCGGACCATGCAGGGCTTCGGGGTCAACACCTACAAGTGGGTGAACGAGCAGGGGGAGACCGTGCTCGTCAAGTACCACTGGCTGCCGAAGCAGGGCGTGAGGAGCTGGACGGCGGCCGACGCCGCCGCGGTGCAGGCCGAGGACCTCGGCGCCCACACCAGGGACCTCCAGGAGGCGATCGAGCGCGGCGAGTACCCGGAGTGGGAGCTCCACGTCCAGATGATGAGCGACGAGGAGCACCCCGAGCTCGACTTCGATCCGCTCGACGACACGAAGGTCTGGCCCGAGGAGCTCTTCCCCCTCCGGCTCGTGGGACGGATGGTGCTCGACCGCAACGTCGCGAACGTCTTCGCCGAGAACGAGCAGATCGCCTTCGGCACCGGCGTGCTGGTGGACGGGCTTGACTTCTCCGACGACAAGATGCTCGTGGGCCGGACCTTCTCCTACTCCGACACCCAGCGCTACCGGGTGGGACCGAACTACCTCCAGCTCCCGGTCAACCAGCCCAAGGCGCCCGTGCGCACCAACCAGCGCGACGGCCAGATGGCCTACGGCGTCGACCCGGGCGGAGAGAGCCCGCACGTGAACTATGAGCCGTCGATCACCGGCGGCCTGCGCGAGGCGCAGTACCCCACCCACGACGAGCAGGGCCCGGAGATCCACGGCCGCGTGACCCGCAAGCGCATCCCGCGCACCAACGACTACCAGCAGGCCGGCGAGCGCTACGCGATGTCCGAGCAGTGGGAGAAGGACGACCTCGTGCTGAACCTCGTGACGCTCCTCGACCAGTGCGATCGCCCGATCCAGGAGCGGATGGTGTGGCACCTGCTCATGTGCGAGGACGAGCTCGGGCTACGGGTCGGCGAAGGGCTCGGCATCGGCGTGGAGGACGTGCGCGGGCTGCCGCCGCTCCAGAGCCAGACGCTGTCCCAGGACGAGCTGCGGCGTCTGGAGAACCTCGGAGGCAACGGACCACGCGACGTCGATGGCCACGTGATGACTCACTGCGTCCCCAACGAGCGGGTGGCGGTGGCCGACGCCCCGGAGCCGGTCGTGGGCTGATACTCGCTCAGGGTTCGCCGTAGTCCACGGGGAGGGACCCGAGCTCGGCCAGGCCGCGCAACCGACGCAGGGAGGCCCGGTTGCGCAAGCGGACGGCAAGGTGGGTCACCGGCGAGAAGAGCAGCGCGGTGAACGGGTCACCGGGATCCTCGATCATGGTCACCCGCGTGCCGATGCCTTGGGGTCGCAGGGCCAGGCGCACGACGGCCGTGCCCAGCGGCCGGGCGCGGGCCCGGAGCACCAGCTCGTGCGGCGGGTCGCACGCGAGGACCTCCGTGTGGTCCGGGAGGCTCAGGGGGCCCCAGCCCACCCGATGGTGGAAGACCGAGCCCACCTCCGGCCAGCTCTCGTCCGCGTCGCGGATCGTGGCCGAGCCCACGACCCAGTCGCCGTAGGCACGCGGGTCGCGCAGGACGGCGAACACACGCTCCGGTCGCGCCTCGACGTAGGTGGAGCTCCTGGCCACCGACCGACCTTACCGGCGAGGAACGCTCGCCCGAGGGCCAGCGGGCGGAGCGCCGGCTCAGTCGATCCGGCGCTCGGACTCCTCGATCGGGTAGTCGTTGATGCTCGCGTCGCGCCGGGTCATGAGCCCCTCGTCGTCGAACTCCCACAGCTCGTTGCCGTGGCTGCGCCACCACTGGCCGGCCGGGTCGCGGCACTCGTACTCGAAGCGCACAGCGATGCGGTGGCCGCCGAAGCTCCAGAGCTCCTTGCGCAGCCGGTAGTCGAGCTCGCGCGCCCACTTACGCCGCAGGAAGTCCTTGATCGCCTCCCGGCCCTCGAAGAACTCGTCGCGATTGCGCCAGCGCGACGCGGCGCTGTAGCTCCCAACCACGACCTCAGGGTCTCGGCTGTTCCACGCCTCCTGAGCGGCGTGCACCTTCTGGCGCGCCGTCTCCTCGGTGAACGGGGGCGTGGGACCGGGCATTGGGTGAGCCGCGTCGCCGGTCAGGCCGCCGGCTTGAGGATCACCTTCGTGTAGCCGTCGATTCGCTTGTCGAACTTCTCGTAGGCGTCCGGCGCCTCGGCCAGCGGAACCTCGTGAGAGACGATCGTGCTGGGAATCGCCCGGTCGGCGACGATGAGATCGCGCAGGTAGCGGTTGTACTTCTTCACGTTCGCCTGCCCGGTCCCGATCGCGAGCCCCTTTTCGAAGAACTTGCCGAAGGAGATCGAGATCGCGCCCTCGGCGGCGTGCGGATCCCTGGCGCCCGGGTCGGAGGGAACGTAGAGTCCCGGGCAGCCGATCTTGCCGGTGGGGTTCGTGACCTTGATGCAGCCCTCGAGTACGGCGTTGGGCTGCTCCTCGTCGCCCTCGGAGCCGACGGCCTGGTAGCCCACGGCATCGATCGACTTCATGACGCCGTCGCCGTGGCGCATCTCGACAATCTGCTCCGCCGCATCGCCCTGGGAGAAGTCGACGGGCACGCAGCCGATCTTCTCGGCCGCCTCGAGCCGCTCGGCCACCCGGTCGACGACGTAGACGGCGGCGGCTCCGCGGATCATGGCCGAGTAGGCGGCCATGATGCCGACCGGCCCCGCGCCGAACACTGCGACCGTCTCCCCCGGCTTGACCTCGGCCAGCTCCGTGGCGTGATAGCCCGTGGGAAAGATGTCCGAGAGCATCGCGAAGTCCTTCTCGTGCTCCTCGCCCTCGGGGAGCTCGAGGCAGTTGAAGTCCGCGAAGGGCACCCTCAGGTACTCGGCCTGACCGCCCTTGTAGGGTCCCATCGACACGTAGCCGTAGGCCGAGCCGGCGAAGCCGGGGTTGGCGGTGAGGCAGAAGCCGGTCAGACCGCGCTCGCAGTTGAAGCAGAAGCCGCAGCCGATGTTGAAGGGGAGGTTGACGCGGTCACCCTTCTTGACGCGGACGACCGCGTCGCCGACCTCCTCGACGATGCCCTGGTTCTCGTGGCCGAAGACGATGCCAGGCTCTGCGGCGGTGCGGCCCTCGTACATGTGGAGATCCGATCCGCAGATGCAGGTCGAGGTGATGCGGACGACCACGTCCGTCGCGGCCTCGATGCCCGGGTCGTCGACCTCATCGACGCTCACCTCGTAGGGTCCCTGGTAGACGACCGCCTTCATCTTCGTCCTCGCCTCCGGTCGGAAAACGCCTCCCGCTCGGTGTGCCCACCCGGAGCGTGGCGAAACGGCGCCGGTCAGTGGCGGAACGTCTCGGCCGAGCCCTTGGCGTCGACCGCGTCGGAGATGCGCGACAGGGCATGCGCGTAGGCGGCGGTACGCAGGTCGATCTCCTTCTCGGCGGCGAGCGCGCCGATCTGCTCGGCCTCGCTCATCATGCGCGCGCGCAGGCGCTGGCGCACCTCCTCGAGGGTCCAGTACAGGCCGGAGCGGTTCTGCACCCACTCGAAGTAGGAGACGGTCACGCCCCCGGCGTTGGCGAGGATGTCGGGTACGACCGAGACGCCGCGCTCGGCCAGGATCGAGTCCGCCTCGGGGCTGACCGGGCCGTTGGCGACTTCCACGATCGCGCGAGCGCGCACCTCGTCGGCGTTCTCCTCGGTGATCGCGTTCTCGAGCGCGGCGGGAATGAGCAGGTCGACGTCGAGCGCGAGCAGCTCCTCTCCCGAGATCCGCTCGTGGTCGACCTCCTCGGGCTCGGACCCGTCGCCCGAGACCGCGCGCAGCTCCCCCGTCTCCTCCTTGACCCGGCGCACGCTCGGCGCGTCGAGGCCCACGGCTCGGTGGATCGCGCCCTGCGAGTCGCCGGCCGCGACGACCTGGAAGCCTGCGCGGTGCAGCAGCTCGGCGAGGATCGCGCCCGCGTTGCCAAAGCCCTGCACGGCGACGGTCGGCTGCGCGCCGAGGTCGAGCTCGTCGCGGAGGGCGGCGATGACGTCGAACGCGCCGTCGGCGGTGGCGCTCGTCCGGCCGGCGCTCCCGCCCATGGAGATCGGCTTGCCGGTGATGACCGCGGGCACGATCCGCCGGTTGATGATCCCGTACTGGTCCATCATCCAGCCCATGACCATGGCGTTCGTGTACACGTCGGGCGCCGGCACGTCGACGTCGGGCCCGATGAAGTCGGCGATCTGGTTGATGTAGCCGCGGCTCAGGCGCTCGAGCTCGAGCTGGGAGAGCTCCTTGGGGTTTACCGTCACCCCGCCCTTGCCGCCGCCGAAGGGTAGGTCGACGGCGGCGCACTTGAACGTCATCCAGAAGGCGAGCGTCTGCACCTCGTCGACGTTGACGCCCGGGTGGAAGCGGATGCCGCCCTTGGTCGGCCCGCGCGAGTCGTCGTAGCGCACGCGGTAGCCCGGGAAGGTGCGCAGCGTGCCGTCGTCCATCCGCACGGGGATCGAGACCTTGAGCACCGACTTGGGCAGGCGCAGCCGCTCGAGCGTGTCCTTGGAGACCTCGGCGTGGCGCACGGCGGCGTCGAGCCGGCCGCTCGCCCCCTCGAACAGCGAGCTCACGCCTCGCTCCGGACCAGGAAGGAGAACTTCTGCGCTGACTCGAACGCCGCCTCGGCGGCGAGCTGGGCGACGCCGATGCCGATCGTCGGATACACGTGGATCGTGTTCGCGAGGTCCGCGAGCTTGAGCTTCTGGTCGATGGCGAGCGCGAGCTCGTGGATCAGCTCGCCCGCCCCCGGAGCGAGCACGTGCGCGCCCACCAGCCGCTTCTTCGCGGTGACGAGGAGGATCGCGCCCTCCTCGGCGCTCTCGGCGCGGGCCCGGTCGGAGTGGGAGAGCTGCTGGCGGAAGACCTCGACCGCGCCCGGGCCGTGCTCCTCCTCGGCCTGGGCGACGGTGAGGCCCGCGTGGGCGAGCTCGGGGTCGGTGAACGTGCACCACGGCACGGCGTAGTCGCCCTTGCTCGAGCCCGGGAAGAACATGTTGCGCACCGCGCGCACGGCCTCGAAGCCGGCCGAGTGGGTGAACAGGAAGCGGCCGGCCACGTCGCCGGCCGCGTAGATGGATCCGACGCTCGTGCGCAGCCGCTCGTCGGTTTGGACCCCGCGCGGTCCGAGCTCGACGCCGAGCTGCTCGAGCCCGAGCCCCTCCACGTTGGGCGCACGGCCGGCGCCCACGAGGATCTCCTCCGCCCGCCAGCTCGTGGGCTGCCCGGCATGGATGCCGTGCACGACCTTCTCGCCCTCCTCCACGGTCACGCGCTGCGCCTCGACCCCCGTGTGGAGCCGGACTCCCTCCCGCTCGAGCTTGGTCGCGAGCCGCTTCACGAGCTCGGGCTCGTCGCGCGCGAGGATCCCGTCGGCCTGCTCGAGCACCGTGGTCTGCGTGCCCAGGCGGGCGAAGGCCTGCGCCATCTCGATGGCGATCGGGCCCCCGCCGATGATCGTCAGGCTGCGGGGGGCCCGCTCGAGCTCGAAGACGTTCTCGCTGGAGAGGAAGCCCGCCTCGCGCAGCCCGTCGATCGGCAGGGTTAGCGGCCGGGAGCCGGTGCAGAGCAGCACGAAGCGGCCCTCAAGCGCCTCGCCGTCGACCTCCACCGTGCTCGGCCCGGTGAGGCGCGCGCTGCCGCTCAGCACATCGACGCCCATGGCCCGAAAGCGCTCGGGGTCGTCGTCGCTCGCGGCGATCTGCTCCTGGATCGAACGGATGCGCTCCCACACCTTGGCGGTATCGATCTCGGGCTCGACCGGAGCGAGCCCGTAGCGGTCGGCGTGGCGCATGGTGTGCGCCGCCTTGGCCGAGGCGAGGAGCGCCTTGCTCGGCACGCAGCCGGTCCACAGGCAGTCGCCGCCCACGCGGCCGCGCTCGACGACGGCGACCTTGACGTCGAGCGTGGCGGCGAACTCGGCGGCGACCATGCCGCCCGAGCCCATGCCGACGATGATGAGGTCGTAGCGCCGGGCCATCTCCCGCATCATCCTCGACCGGCGCGCGCGGCGGCAGCCGGCCGCGCGCCACAATGCCCCGATGCGCCTCTATCCCGCCGCCGCCTCCCCGCTTCGGGCCACCGTCGCCCGCGACGCCGCCGTTCTCCTCGCCCTGATCCTCCTCGTGTGGCTCGGGTTCACGGTCCACGACGGCGTGGACCGCCTCGCCGGCCTCGGGCGCGGCGTGCGCGACGCGGGCGCCTCCGTGCAGCGGGGCTTCGACTCCGCCGCCGGAGCGCTCGGCGGAGTTCCGGTCATCGGCGGCCAGCTCAGCCAGGGACTGCGCGGCGCCGGCCAGGACTCGGGCGGATCGGTCGCCGCGGCGGGCACGAGCGGGGAGCGCGCGGTCCACCGGCTTGCCAACCTGCTCGGCTGGCTCACCTTCGGGCTGCCGGCGTTGCTCCTCCTCGGCCAGTGGCTCCCGCCGCGCGTGCGTCAGGTCCGCCGGCTCACCGCCGCGCGACGCGTCCTCGCCGGCGCGCTCGACCCCGAGCGCCAGCGCCTCGTGGCCATGAGAGCGGCTTTCGAGCTTCCCTACGGCCTCCTGCTGCGTCACACGCGGGACCCGCTCGGCGACCTGGGCGCCGGGCGCTACGAGCCGCTCGTCGCCGCGGCGCTCGAGGACGCCGGGATGAGCGCGCGAGGCGTTACGTAGCGAGGTTCGAGCTAGGAGCCGAGCACGGCGCCGAGCCGGCGCTCGAGCGCGGCGCCGAGGACCTCGCGCACCGGCCCCTCCTCGAAGCGCTCGACGAGCGCCTGCAGGAAGCCGTCGACGATGAGCCGGTGAGCGGCCTCGCGCGAGAGCCCGCGCGACTGGAGGTAGAACATCTGCTCGGCGTCGACCTGGGCGATCGCGGCGGCGTGGGTGCAGCGGACGTCGTTGGCCTCGATCTCGAGGCCGGGGATCGCGTCGGCGTGCGCGCGCCGGGAGAGCAGCAGGTTGCGGCTCTCCTGGAAGGCGTCGGTCTGCTGGGCGCCCGGGTCCACCCGGATCATCCCGCGCCACACCGCGTTGGCCCGGTCCTGGAGCACGCCCCGGAAGGCGAGGTCGGAGAACGTGCTCGGCGCGGCGTGCTCCTGCGTGGTGTCGAAGTCGAGGTGCTGGCGACCGTGCCCCGCGTAGGCGCCGGTGACCTTGCCGCTCGCCCCGGGGCCGGCGAGCTTGGTCTCCATGCGCACCTTGCCGCGGGCCGAGCCGAACCCGAGCGCGACCCAGTCGAGCTCGGCGTCGCGCTGCACCTCGGCGCGCTGGGAGCCGAAGACCCACGAGCGCTCGGAGAGGCCCTGACCGCACACGTAGCGCAGGTGGGCGTTCGGGCCGACCGAGAGCTCGACCACGGTGTTGAAGAGGCCCTCGACCTCCTCGCCAGAGGAGAGGTACTGCTCCCAGACCTCCGCGCGCGCGCCCTCCTCGAGCACCACGAGGGTGCGCCAGTGCATCGCCGATCGCTCGGCGTCCTGGATCGCCGAGATGACGACGGGCTGCTCGACGGTGACGTTGCGCGGGACGTAGACGAGCACGCCGCCCATCCACGCCGCGTCGTTGCGCGCGACGAACGGATCCTCGGCCGCCACCACAGCGCCCAGGTGACGCTCGACGAGCTCGGGATGCTCCCGCGCCGCAAGCGCGAGCGGAGCGACGATCACGCCGTCGGGGAGCTCCGCTCCCGCTGCGAGCTCGACGCTGAGCCCGTCCACCTGGGTTAGGCGCACCGGCGACTCGAGGCCGTCGAACACCACCGGGGCACGCTCGGCCGCCGACTCGTCGCCGCCCTCGGTAACCGAGTACTCCCCGAGGTCGAGGGAGCGGATGTCGGTGAACTGCCACCCCTCGGTGCGCGAGTCGGGGAGGGGGAGCTCGCCGCTGAGCGTGGCGCCGCGCTCGCGGCGCGCGGCCAACCATCCGGGCTCCGCAGGAGGTGAGGTGGTCTCGGCGCTCATCGGGCCACCACCCTAGCCACCGTCCCATCCGCCGGGACCGGGGCGGGCGCCGACGGTGTGTCCATCCGCCGCGTCTCGCAAGCGGGACCGGTTCAGCGCGCGAGCTCGACGCGAGCGTGGACGCCCGGCGCGCGCGCCAACCGCTCGTCCAGCGTGAGCAGGGGAGCGTCGATGGCCTCCGCCAGAGCGACATACGCGGCGTCGTAGGCGGTGAGGTTCTCCCGCAGCTCCCAGATCCGGGAAACGAATGGCGCGTGCGCATAGCGGGTCGCCCGAAGGGCCGACAGGTCAGCGAGGACGGCGAGCGCCCGGCCGGAGGAGAGCCGTCCGTCCGTCCGAGCCCGGCGGAGCGCGCTGATGATCTCGAGATCGAACAGGTGAGGCACGTGGACGGTCTCTCGGGGACGGGAGAGGCGGGACGCGATGGGCTCGCCGGCAGGGCGGCCAAACAACCATGAGACTCCCGCTGAGGCGTCGAAGACGATCAACGCTCGTCGCGGTGCTCGCGCACCACCTGCACGATCCAGTCCACGTCTGCCTCGACCCGCTCCCGCGCGCTTATCCGCGCCGACAGCTCACCGAGCGTCGGCCTGTCGGCGACGGCGCGCACCTCGGCGAGGAGGTAGTCGGACAGGGTCATGTCCACCTCCGCCGCTCGGACCTTCAACCGCCGGTGCAGGTCATCCGGCACGTTGCGAATCTGGATCATCTTCGACATGTGTAGCACCATATCGCATGTGGTGCGCATGCGCTGTGTCCGCCGGCAGGCCGGCGACGAGGACGGCGAGGTCGCGATGCCCCCACGCCACGCGGGCGTCCAGCCCGGCACCGCGGAGCCAGCGAAGCTGGTCCTCGACCGTGCTCGGCGTGTCGTAGTCCGGATCGAGCGGCGTGATGGCCTCCACCGGATCGTCGGGCACGACAACATCGGCGAGGACGAAGCGTCCCCCGGGCCGGAGCACCCGCGCGACCCGCGCGAACAGGTCGACCTTGCCGCTCCCACCGAGGTGGTGAACGGTCAACGCCGAGACCACGAGGTCGAACGTCCCCGCTGGCAACGCGTCTTCGAGTCGACCGAGCCGCAGCGTCGCCCGCCGGTTGACCAGGGCTTCACGAGCGGCGGCGAGCATCTCCTCACTGGCATCGAGTCCCACCAGCTCGGCGGCGGGGTGCGCCTCGAGCACGCGCCACGTGGTCTCGCCGGATCCACTGCCGAGTTCCAGGATGGCTTCAGCGGCGATGCCGCGGGTCGCCGCCACAAGCTCACGCTGGAGCCGATCGTACTGCGGCACCTCCGTGCACATCAGGGAGCGATAGCTCCCGGGTCCCAGTGAAACTGACTCACGAGTCGGAGACGCCGCCCAAACCGCCCCCCACCCATCTGGCGAGCGTATGGGCGGGCCTGGCCAGGAAGGCAGTCGGGGACAGTGCGCAAGCACGGACCCGACTGCGCTGACGCCGCCAGGAACGTCCAGACGCCGCCAGATCAGCCGATGGAGCCTTCCATCTGGAGCTCGATGAGCCGATTCATCTCCACCGCGTACTCCATCGGGAGCTCCTTGACGATCGGCTCGATGAAGCCGTTGACGATGAGCTTGGAGGCCTCCTCCTCCTGGAGCCCGTGGCTCATGAGGTAGAAGAGCTGCTCCTCGCCGATCTTGGAGACCGACGCCTCGTGGCCGATGTCGACCTCGTCCTCGTTGATGCGGATCGTCGGGTAGGTGTCCGAGCGCGAGTTCTCGTCGAGGAGCAGCGCGTCGCAGACCACCTTCGAGCGTGAGCCGGTCGCGCCCTTGGCCACCTCGAGCAGCCCGCGGTAGGAGCCGCGGCCGCCGTCCTTGGAGATCGACTTGGCGAAGATGTTCGACGTCGTGTTGGGCGCGACGTGGACGATCTTGCCGCCCGCGTCCTGGTGCTGGCCCTCGCCTGCGAAGGCGATGGAGAGGATCTCGCCGTGGGCCCGCTCGCCCGTGAGGTAGACCGACGGGTACTTCATGGTGAGCTTGGAGCCGAGGTTGCAGTCGACCCACTCGACGGTCGCGTCGCGCTCGGCGACCGCGCGCTTGGTGACGAGGTTGTAGACGTTCTGCGACCAGTTCTGCACGGTCGTGTAGCGGATGCGCGCGCCCGGCTTGGCGATGAGCTCGACCACCGCGGAGTGCAGCGAGTCCGACGAGTAGGTCGGCGCGGTGCAGCCCTCGACGTAGTGCACGTAGGAGCCCTCGTCGGCGATGATCAGCGTGCGCTCGAACTGGCCCATGTTCTCCGTGTTGATGCGGAAGTAGGCCTGCAGCGGCATCTCGACCTCGACGCCCGGCGGCACGTAGACGAACGAGCCGCCCGACCACACCGCGGAGTTGAGCGCGGCGAGCTTGTTGTCGTTGGCGGGGATGATCGTCGCGAAGTACTCGCGCACGAGATCCTCGTGCTCGCGCAGCGCAGTGTCCATGTCCATGAAGATCACGCCCTGCTTCTCGAGGGCCTCGTTGACCTGGTGGTAGACCACCTCGGACTCGTACTGCGCCCCCACGCCGGAGAGGAACTTGCGCTCGGCCTCGGGGATCCCGAGGCGGTCGAAGGTCTTCTTGACGTCGTCGGGCACGTCGTCCCATGAGCGCTCGGCGCGCTCGGAGGCGCGCACGAAGTAGTGGATGTTGTCGAAGTCGACGCCCGCCAGCAGGGGCGAGCCCCACGTGGGCATCTCGCGCGCGAGGAAGTGATCGAGCGACTTGAGGCGGAAGTCGCGCATCCACTGCGGCTCGGACTTGAACTCGGAGATCTTCTCGACGATCTCGCGGTTCAGGCCCTTGGGGGCCTTGTAGAGGTAGTTCTCGGCGTCGTGGAAGCCGAAGCGCTCGGTGTAGTCCGAGTTGATGCCGGCGAGCTGCTCGCTCTCGGTGGGAGCGGGGATGACTTCGGGCGTGGCCATGGTGTCTTAGTCAACCTCCAGCTTGATCATGTCGTCCTCGACGAGGACGGGGAACGTGTCGACGGGTGCGTAGGCCGGCAGGGTGAGCGGGCGGCCCGTGCGTAGGTCGAAGCGTGAGCCGTGGCGCGGGCACTCGACCGTGCACTGCGCCTGGTCGAGCTCGCCCTCCACGAGCGGGCCGTTGTCGTGCGAGCAGCGATCCTCGATCGCGTGGAGCGTGCCGCCGCAGTTGTAGATGCCGATCTCGAGATCCTCCCACTCGACCAGCCGCATGCCTCCGGGCGGGAGCTCGGAGAGCGGGCAGACGTCGATGAGGGTGGCTTGCGACACGTAATGCTAAGTCCGAGTTTCGGGATCGGAATTATGTCTGGAGTGTAGCGGCGGAGGGTGGTGCTCTGGCGCCCGATGTCAGAGCTCGGAGGGGCCGACCACGAAGCCTAGGCGCTCGGCGCCGCGGCGCAACCGACCGTCGAGGGTCACGAGCCGACAGTCGAGAAGGCGAGCGAGGGCGACGTACTCGGCGTCGTAGGTCTTCGCCATGCCGAGCTCATCGGCCACGCGCCACGCCTCGTAGCCGAGCGACTCGTGCGCGCAAAGCTGCACCGGACCGTCTTCGAGCGCGCGAAGCATCTTCTCGGCGCGGGCTGAAGAGACCTCCCCGCGCCAGGCCGCTTCGTGGAGCGCGGAGCGCACCTCGGACCACATGAGCGCAGGCGCGACGAGCGCCGTGTCACCCAGGAGGTCGAATCCGCCCGTCGCGTCACACGCGCGAATGACGACGCTCGCGTCGAGGACGAGCACTCAGTGTCCGAGGCGGCCGCGGCGGACGATGCGCTCCCAGTCGGGTTGCGGCGTCCCGTCGGCGAACTGCCTCCACGCCTGAGGTATGGGCACCGGCGCCGCGTCCGCGAGCCGGTCCAGCTCGCGCTCGTCGACCACATGCTGAGTGCCCACCTTCTCGGCGCGCAGGCGCCCAGCGCGGATCCAGCGGCGGACCGTCTCGGGGTTGCGGCCGACCCGTCGGGCAGCCTCCGGCACGGTGAGCACGGTGTGGGATACTACACCATGGATCGCGCGGCCCGAAGGCGACGGCGCTCAGCGAGCCTCGGCCTCGGAGGGTGGCGTCGCCGGCTCCCACTCGACCGACGCGCCCAGGCCGGCGCTCTTGAGCACCTTGAGCGAGAGCAGCGCGCACTTCATCCGCGTGGCCGAGATGTCGATCCCGAGCAGGTCGAGCACGAAGGCGCGATCGAGGCGGACGAGCTCCTCCACCGACATGCCCTTCACCTCGTCGGAGGCCATCGACGCCGAGGCCTGGGAGATCGCGCAGCCGTGCCCGGAGAACCGGACATCCTCGATCCGCCCCGACTCGTCCACCGCGAGCTGCACGCGGAGCTCGTCGCCGCAGAGCGGATTGACGTCCTCGTACTCGAGATCGGCGCGTTCGATCTCGGGCGCCGGCGGGCTCCAGTTGTGCGGGCGCTTGTAGTGCTCGAGGATGTACTCGCGATAGAGGTCGTCCATCAGAGCTGAAAGATCCGGCGCACCTCGTGCAGCGCGTCGACGAGCCGGTCGACGTCCTCGGGCGTGTTGTGCACCGCGAAGCTCGCCCGCGTGGTGGCGGGCACGCCGAGGCGGCGCATGAGCGGCTGGGCGCAGTGGTGGCCCGCGCGCACGCAGACGTTCTCGCGGGAGAGCAGCTCGGCGACGTCGTGGGGATGCACGCCCTCGAGCGCAAAGGAGACCAGGGCGCCACGGTGCTCGGCCGCTGGGCCGAAGACGGTGAGCCCTGGCACGTCGCTCAGGCGCTCGAGCGCGTAGGAGGTCAGCGACGCCTCGTGGGCGCAGGCGGCGTCGATGCCGATCCCCTCGAGCCACTCGATCGCCGTGCCGAGCCCCGCAGCCTCCACGTAGGGCGAGGTGCCGGCCTCGAACTTCCACGGGAGGTCGTTCCAGCTCGACTCGTACCAGTCGACCGAGCGAATCATGTCCCCGCCGCCCAGGAACGGCGGCATGGCCTCGAGCAGCTCGCGCCTGCCGTAGAGCACGCCGATCCCCGTCGGGCCGTAGACCTTGTGTCCCGTGAAGCCGTAGAAGTCCGCGCCGATCGCCTTGACGTCGACCGGGCGGTGGGGAACCGCCTGGGCGCCGTCCACGACCACGACCGCGCCGGCCGCGTGGGCGCGGGCGACGATCTCCTCGACCGGGTTGAGCGTGCCGAGCACGTTGGAGACGTGGGTGACCCCGACGAGCTTCGGCTCGCGAGCGAGGCACTCGTCGAGCGAGTCGAGGTCGAGGCGCCCGTCCTCGGTGAGCGCGACGTAGTCGAGCTGCGCACCGACCTCGCCAGCCAGGAGCTGCCAGGGCACGATGTTGGAGTGGTGCTCCATGGGCGTGAGGAGGATCCGGTCGCCCGCGCCGACGTTCGCCCGCCCCCACGCGTGGGCGACGAGGTTGAGCGCCTCGGTGGCGTTCTTGGTGAAGATCGTCTCGGGATCGCTGGCCCCGATGAAGCGCGCGACCGTGGAGCGGGCGCCCTCGAAGCGCTCGGTCGCCTCCTGGGCGAGCGTGTAGACGCCGCGGTGGATGTTCGCGTTGTGGCGCGTGTAGGAGGCGACCATCTCGTCGATGACCGCCTGGGGCTTCTGGGAGGTCGCGCCCGAGTCCAGGTAGACGAGCGGCTTGCCGCCGAGCTCGCGACCCAGGATCGGGAACTCCGCGGCGACGGCGGCTCCGACACGCGTCGAGGCTGCCGTGGCGCTCACGCGGCGGCCTCGGCCTCGACCTCGTCGCGGATCCAGCCGTAGCCCTTCTCCTCGAGCAGGGTGACGAGCTCCGGGCCGCCCTGCTTGACGATCCGCCCCTGGTAGAGCACGTGCACCTGATCGGGCTGCACGAGGTGCAGGATCCGCTGGTAGTGGGTGATGATGAGGATCCCCATCTCGTTGCCCGCGACCGCGTTCACGCCGCCGGCGACGATGCGCAGGGCGTCGATGTCGAGCCCGGAGTCGGTCTCGTCGAGCACGGCGAGCGCGGGCTTCTGCAGCGCGAGCTGGAGGATCTCCATGCGCTTCTTCTCACCGCCGGAGAACCCCTCGTTGAGGTAGCGGCTCGAGAACTCCGTGGGGACCTCGGTGAGCTTCATCGCCTCCTGCACCGTCTGGCGGAACTCCTTGAGCGGGATCGCCTCCTCCCCCCGCGCCTCGCGGTGGGCGTTCATCACCGTGCGCAGGTACTTCGTCACGGTGACGCCGGGCACGGCGACGGGGTACTGGAAGGCCATGAAGAGGCCCATGCGGGCGCGCTCGTCGGTGTCGGCCTCGGTGATGTCCTCGCCCTTGAAGACGATCTGCCCCTCGGTGACCTCGAGGTTGGGGTGGCCCATGATCACGTTGGCGAGCGTCGACTTGCCCGAGCCGTTCGGGCCCATGAGCGCGTGGATCTCGCCCTTGTCGACCTCGAGGTCGACGCCGCGGAGGATCTCCTTGTCCTCGCCGGCACGGACGTACAGGTTGCGGATCTCGAGTTGGGCCATGTGTTCCTGTTCCGGAGGGGTCGTTCAGGCGGCGGCGGGCGCAGCGGCGGACACGGCGGGAGAGAGCTCGCTCTCGCCCCGGCGCGAGAACTCCACGAGGTCGGCGAGCGTAGTGGTCTGCAGCGCGCGGATCACGCCGCCCTGCACGCGCGTCCACAGGAGCTTGGTGGCGCAGGCGTGACCGGCGTCGATCGCGTGGGAGCAGAGCACGCGGGGGGTGGCGTCCTCCACGAAGCACTCCATGGGCGCGACCTGGCCCTCGAGCGCCTCGACGACGGCGTCCATGGTGATCTCCTCCGCGGGGCGCGCGAGCCAGTAGCCCCCGTGCGCGCCGCGGGCGCTCTCCACGAGGCCGGCCTTCTTCAGCCTGGCGACCACCTGCTCAAGGTAGGCGAGGGGAAGCTGCTCGGCCTCGGCGATCGCCTTCAGGCTCGTGGGACGCTCGGGGCTCTGGCGCCCCAGCTCGACCATGAGCCGCACGCCGTACTCCGCCCTGGAGGAGAAGATCATCGGGCCAAATCCTACCAATGCGGTAGGCAATGACCCGGGGCGGCCGAGCGCGAATTGGGTCAGGCGAGCAGCTCGAGCACGCGCTCGGGCGGCCGGGCGAGCACTGCGCGCTCGCCGCGCTCGACGATCGGGCGCTGGAGCAGCTCGGGGCGCTCGACGAGGAGCGCGATGAGCTCGTCGTCCTCCGGCTCGCGGTCGGCCAGGTACAGCTCGCGGTAGGCGTCCTCGTTGGTGCGCAGCACGTCTCCGGGCCGCAGGCCCGCCTTGCGCAGCAGCTCGCGCAGGCGCGGCTCGTCGAGCGGCTCGACGAAGTAGTCGACCTTCTCGGCCTCGACGCCCCGCTCCTCGAGCAGGGCGCTCAGCTTGCGGCAAGTCGTGCAGGTGCGCTTCTCGTAGACGGTGAGGTCGGACACGGGATCAGCGAACGGTAACTCGTCGGGAGTAGGCGTAGCGCGAGCGGTTGCCGAGCCGATCGGCTGCGCGCACGCGGAAGCGGTAGACGTGGCCGTGGTGAGCGCGGTAGCGCAGTTCCCGCTTCGGACCGCGGAGGCGAAGCCGCTTGTAGTGCCGCCCGTCGGTCGTCGCCTGGACGTCGAACGCGCGGAGACCGACGCCCGCGTCACGTCCTCGCCAGGCGACGCGGATCGTCGTCGAGCGCGCGGACGGCCGCCGAGCAGAGATGGCGACGCGCGGAGCCGTGCCGTCGACGCGGAGATCGATGCTCGCGCTGGAACCGAAGCTCTCGCCGTAGCGCGTCGCGGAGGCCGTGACGGCGAGCCGCTGGAGGCCGTCGGCGGTCCCCTGCACCGTCCAGTGCACCACGCGGATCGACCCCGGCTGCCCGGCCTTGGCCAGCGTGCCGAGCGGTTGAACGGCGGGGGGTGCTCCTCGTGATAGCGTCACCCCGGGCGGGAGGCGTAGGCTCGCAACCGCCGACTCGGCGGTCAGGTCGGAGGACGGATTGGCGATGGTGGCCGTCAGCTCGACGGGACGACCGCGCCGCGCCGTCCGGGTCGCGAGCGAGGTGACGACCGTGGGCTGGGGGTTGGCCAGCGGCATGACCTGCCGCCGAGCCGCGATGGCGTAGGGCTCGGCGGCCGCGCCGTCCACGCCGGAGCTCGCCTTGACCTTGTAGACGACGGCTCCGGGGGCGGGGGCCCGGACTTGCTCGACGTTGTCCTTGTCGCTGGCGCTGAGCGCCCCGCGCACGCCGGTGGTCGCGTCGAGCAGTTCCAGGTCGAGGTTGGTCAGGGCGGAGGCCTTCGGCGTCACGCAGCCCGCGATGAGGCAGCTCGTGACCCTGCGGTTCCACACGAGCGTCGCGCGATCGCCCGGCTGCACCGCTGCGGCGTAGAAGCGCACGCCGCCTCCGGGCGCCGCGTCGGTGTAGAAGTTCGTCCGCTCGTTCAGGGCGTCGGCGAGATCGAGCTCCCCCCAACCCCAATCGGGCTGCCAGCTGGTCTGGCTACCCATCGGCGCCGAGGGCGTCGCCCGCCCGGCCCGGGCGGAATCGATGAGGATCGCCTTCTGCGCGAGGGGATCGGTGATCCCCGAGCCGGCGAGCAGCGTCGCGGCTGCCGCTGCTTGCGGAGCCGCATAGGAGGTGCCGGTCTCGAAGCGCCAGATGTGGTGCTCGCTGCGCCAGAACGAGTTCGCAACGGGACTCACGGCAACCGCGGCGAGGTCCGGCTTCTTCCGGCCGCCGGGAGTGGGGCCCCGCGAGGAGAAGTTCGCGATCTGGTCGTCGGAGGGATCGCTGGTGAAGCGAGGGTCGAGACCCGCGGTGCAGATCGTGTCGTAGGCGATACAGGGACTACTAAGGGACTGCGCGGGTCCGTCGTTGCCCGCGGAAAGGGCGTAGGCAGTGCCGTATTGGGAGGGGAGGACGTCGGTGCCCTGCAACGCCTCGCTGTAGTCCACGCCAACGTCGTAGCTTCCGAAGCTACCGCTGAACACGTTCGCGTGGTTGTGAGCTCCCGCGAGAGCAGCCTCGCTTAGGGGATCGACCTGATCGATACCCAATGACCAGGCGCGAGCGTCGTATCCGCCGGGCATTGAGGCGTCGAGCAACCTATGCACGCCGTAGCTCACCCCGAGGTAAGAGGGGCTCACATCATCGCTCTGGCAGCTGTAGTTAGCGGGACATGAAGTAGTGCCCTCACTCACCGCCATGCTGGCTACGCCTGTCCCGTGGAGGTCGCCATCGGCCGTCGTGCGCTCAGGACGCTCGAAGAGATCGGGACGAGCGGCGAACGCAGGGTGACTTTCGTCGGCCTTGTCGTTGAGGATGGCGAGATTGGCCGACACGCGGTCATTCGAGCCGGTCCCCCCGACGAAGCCGGCCTGCCAGAAGCTCGGCGCTCCCACCGTCGCAGTTGACGTGTCGAGGCCCAGCGGCTTGAGTGCCGGCGTGTGGCCGATGGTGCCGATGGCGCGGTCTGCACGTAACGCCGCCAGATTGCCTCGAGGGACAAGGGCCGTGACGCTCATCGTCAGCACGTCGATTGCGACGATCGAGCCGCCCAGCCGCCGGACCGCTTGGGCGACTGGCCGAAGAGAGCGTTGCACCGCACTCGCCGTCGGCTGCAACTCGTGGAGTACGCGGCTTCGCTCACCTTGCTTCCGGGGGAAGATCGAGCGGGCGTCGCGTCCTCCAGGAGCGTGCCGAAGCGCAGCGAGCTGCGCCCGGCTCAACCGGCCCGACAAGCGTTCCGCGCCCCGCCGTCCGATGTGCGCCTCAATCGGCGTCAACGGGCGCGGCGTGATCCGCACGCGCACGAAGCGAGCGGACATGCCGGGCCCAGCGTCACGCGACCGCGACTCGCTGACGTCGCCGGCACCGAGGCTCGCGTCGGCGAACGCCGGTCCGGTCACCACGGCGATCAGCGCCGCCGCTCCACCTACCAGGACGCGCCTGAGGGCGCGTCTGTCCTTCCACCACAACCGCACGCCGTGAGTTTGGCGCGTTTTCTCGCCGTGCGCCAGCGTTGACCTCGTTCACCGACCGCGAACGAGGACGGCGACCATGCCCGAGTGGCCCGGCTCGAAGGGGTATCCGACCTCGCGCGGCACCACCGCTCGGAACCGGTAGCGCACGAGGCCACTCGTGGCCTCGAAGCGGTAGCGGTGCAACCACGCGCCGTTGCGGCCGGTTCGGGGCGCCGCGAAGGTGATCCAGCGGCGGCGCCCCGGCACATAGGCCTGCAGCGTCACGAGCTTGCCCGCCGAGGGGACGTAGCCGCCGAGCAGGCGGCCCGCGAAGACCACGCTCTCGCCGTTGAGCACATGGGCCCGGTTGACCCGGAGTGTGGTGGCCGCCGAGACGAGCAGCGTCGCCGTGGCCTGCGCCGGCCGCGTCGTATCGGTCCCCATGTAGGAGAAGAGCTGGCCACGTGAGGGCCCAGGCGGCGTCCGGTAGGAGAAGCGCCCGTTGGCGTCGGTGTGCACGACTCCGATCTGCCGTACCCGGCTGCTGCCGCGCGGCTGCTCGCTCACCACCACGGAGCCACCTCGAACCGGTTGGTCCCCGTCCGTGCTTCGCAGCGAGCCCTCGATGACCGTGCGCTCGCCGAAGCCGAGCCCCACCGGAGCGCTGAGGGCAACGCTGCGCACGCGCGTGGAACAGCGTCGTGCTGGCCGGCGGTGGCGATGGCGCGGGGTTCGGCACACCCGCACGCGATGGCTCCGGCTCAGCGTAACGGCGGTTGGCAGCCGGAGCGGGAACTGGAGGGTTGCCGTCGCCCCGTCGGTTCGCCGGGTGCCGACCGCGATGTTGCCGGCGACGTCGCGTGCCAGCGCCCGGATCTCGTAGCTGCCGTCGGGAAGAGCGTCGTTCGTGACGTAGGCGTCGAGGCGGCCGTCGGCTAGCTTGGTCGGCAGCGATGTCCAGTCACCACCGCCCGAGCGGCGGATCTGGACGATGCCACCGGCCACTCCGCTGGTTCGATCGGCGACATCGACGAGAACTCGTCGTGGGTCGGCCGGGTCGGGCGGATGGATCGCGATCGTCTCCGGCGCGCTGCGATCGACCCTGAACGTCACCGCACGCTCGGCGGAGTCGTTGCCGGCGGCGTCGGTCGCATGATAGGTCACCGTGTGCTGGCCGTCGGAGTCGCCGGTGACATCAGCGTTCGCGCCGCGCACTCGCTCTACTGGCGCACCATCGACCTGGGAGGTCATGTAGGCGCCGTGCTCGATATGCGGGTCGTTCGGACTGGCAGCGCCCATACCAGAGAGCTCGGGCTGGTCCTCTCCTCGCAAGTGGAGCGTGATCGGATGCGATTGCCAGGCACTTGGATCTGGTGCTCCCTCGACGGCGGTTGTGGGCGCCATTCGGTCGACGCGAATGTCGGTTGCTCCCACCACGGCCGACGACACACCAGCGCCCGAAATCGCGCGTGCCTTGAGGCTGTGTATTCCATTTGACAAGCCGTCGATCCGGTAGGTCGCCGGGTCACCCGAAGCGTCGATGATTCCGTCAGGGGCAGAGCCGTCCAGGGTCACTGAGAACCCCCCCACACCCGAAGGAGGGACCTTTTCACCTGCCGCAAGTCTGATTTCTTCCGGCTTAGTCGCCGCCTCCGTCGCGTTGATCCACCCGTTGCGCTCCTGCGGTCGCGCCTGTCCCGGCGCCGTGTCATCGAACCGCAGGTGCACCGGCACGCTCAGGGCGTCGCGGGAGCCGTTGCCGGCGGCGTCCTCGAGGTACACGCGAACGGTCCAGTCGCCGACCGGCGGCCGGAGTCCGTCCACGCGCGAGATGTCGTAGCCGGTGAAGCGGCCGGTGAAGCAGCCGCCTCCGGTGGTCCCGCACACCTCGACCTGAGCGGCGACGATGGGGGCAACCTGACCGCCCGGATTGCGCCATGCGACCGAGAAGCCGTTGTGTGAGCGCCAGCCCTCGCCGCCCTCCACGCGAATGTCGGACACCTGCGACGGGGCGTGGCTGTCGGCGTAGACGTCGCGCTCGACCGAGGACTCGTTGCCCGCGGCATCTACGCTGCTCACCCGCAAGCGGTTGCGCCCGTCGTGGAACGGCGCGTCGGCCGTGTGCAACGCGAACCCACCGAGGGGCACGTCGGGGCACGGGCGCGGTCGAGCGAAGTCGCATCCGCGCGTAGGGGTTGCGGCCACCGGCTGCCCGTTGACCTCCAACCTGGTCGATGAGATGCCGCTGGAGTCGCTCACCGCGTACAGCAGGGGCGTGGCGCCCCGCGCCCACGTGAAGGGCTGCCCGGCGTAGAGACCGGTGAAGCGCGGGCCGGCGCGGTCCTCAACCGTCACCTGCGCGTCGTAGAGGTTCGCCTCGACGGCCGGGACCCGGCCGGGGCCCTTGGACCGGCAGCCGCGGACCTGGGTGCAGAGCGCCAGCAGCCGGATCCAGCGCGCATTGCCGATGCCCCGCTTCGTGGCGGGGACCGGGCGCAGGCGCGGGCAGCGCCCCGGCACGCTGCCGCAGTCGAAGACCGGTCCCCGGTTCGAGTCGAGACCGACCCACCAGCCCCCCGCGGAGCGGGTGAGCCGGGCGCCGAAGTTCGCGCCGACGATCGACGTGCCCTCCGGAGCGGTGAACCGGAACTCCGCGTAGCTGCCGCGCGGAACGACGCTCGCGCCGTTCGTGGAGCTCGCGACCACCATCCCGCCGCTGGCCTTGCCGCGGCTCGGGCACTGGACCGCGACCCGCATCGACTTGCCGGCCCGCGGCACCCACGACGCGTTCACGCCGCGCGGTGCGGTGTCGCACGCGGGCACGGAATAGGTCCGCGCGCCCGCCGAGGACGCGATCGCGAGACTGAAGACGACCGCGAGCGTCACCGCGGCTAGCGGGGCGACGTAGAGCGAGCAGCGATGAGTCGGGACGAGGCGCATCGGGTCTCCGGGTCGAGTCGGGGAAGGCACGAGGGCCGCAGCGTCGCCACCGGCCGAGCGACAGAGCGGCAGCCCTTATGAGAGGACCCTCATGTAAGAGGACGGGGACGAACGGTTCGCCCCCCTCCCCGGCTCGCACCCCGCAAAGAGCGAGGATTTCCTTCCGACTGAGCGCTGCCCCGCGGGCGCGTCTACCTTCCGGCCAGCACCCTCTCCGCCGCCTCGCGCACGCCGCGCCGGCCGCGGTGGCTCTGCTCGTAGAGCTCCACCACCGCCGCGAGCGCCTCGCCGCCCTCGCTCAGCCGGTCACGGATCTCGGGAACCTTCATGGCGTCGTAGCCCGGCCAGGGCTCGTCGACCCGGAGCTCGGGGCCGGCGCCGTTCTCCGCGCCTTCGTCGGCGCTCTCGACCACCAGCGTCAGGTCGGGTGGATCGGGGCGGCGGACCGCGGCGGGGGCCTTGGCGCGCACGAAGCGCCGCGGACGCGGCGCGCTGGGAACGGCAGCCCGCGCCGGCTCGGGCCCCGCCTCGCCCGTCAGCTCCTCCTCCCCCGCCAGCGTCACCTTGGCCGCGGCGGCGAGCTCCCGGATCGCCTCCGCGAAGTCCTCGGCCAGCGCCTCGAGGTCGTACATGACGTCGAAGTCGCCGACCAGGCCGAAGTTCATCTTCCCGTTGTAGGAGAGGATCGCCACCCCGAGCGCCTGGCTCTGGGCCAGGGGGACCATCGGGAAGATGTCGACGAGCTCGTGCTCGCCGAGCTTGAGCGCGAACTGCGGCCCCGGCACGTTGGTGACCACGAGGTTGAAGAAGCGCTGGCGGGCGAGCAGCCGGGCCGCCTGGTCCATGATCGTCGGCGGGGCGAAGCCCGAGAGCTCGGTGAGCGCCTGGGCGCTCACCGCCTGCGGCGACTCCTTGACCGCGCGCATCTCGTCGCTCACCCGGCGCAGGCAGGTGACGGGCTCGGGGCAGGAGACGGGAAGGGTGGCGACCATGCCCGAGACCTGGTTGCCGGTCTCGCCCTCCGCCCCGGGCGCGCGCACGCTCACCGGCACGAAGGCGCGCAGCGAGAGGCCGGGCTCGAGCTCGCCCTGGCGGTCGAGGTGGTGGCGCAGCGCGCGGGTGACGATGGTGAGCACCACGTCGTTGACCGTGCCGCCGAGCGCGTTCTTGATCGCCTTGACGTCGCCGAGCGAGCAGCGCAGCCAGGTGAAGCGCCGATCGCCGCCGATCGGCCCGCGGTTGTAGGGGGTCGCCGGCGCCGGGCTGAGGTCGTCGACGAAGAGTCCGGCGAAGGCCCGGGCCGCGTCGCGCACGCCGGCCAGGAGCTGGAGCGGGCGGCGGAGCACCGCGCGCGCCGGGCGCACCATCTCGGCGGGGATCGTGGCGCGCTCGACGAAGGCGTCGGCGAGCAGGCGGGCGGCCGAGGGCGCGGGCCGGGGTGTCCAGCGCGTCGGCCGTCCGCCGCTCCCATCGCTCCCCCCGCTCGCGGCCTGCTCCTCGGAGGCGAAGAGCACGGAGAGGATGTCGAGGCCGGAGATGCCGTCGACCACCGCGTGGTGGGTCTTGGAGAGCACCGCGAAGCGACCTCCCTCGACCTCCTGGACGAGCCAGAGCTCCCACAGTGGCTTCTCGCGGTTGAGCTGCTGGGAGAAGACCCGCCCGGCGAGCACCTGCAGCTCGTATTCGCTCTGGGGGTTGGGCAGAGCGGTCTCGCGCACGTGGTAGCGCAGGTCGAAGTCGGGGTCGTCGACCCAGCGTGGGCGGCCCTGGCGCAACGGCACCCAGGCGAGCTTCTGCCGGTAGCGGGGCACGAGGTGCAGGCGCGACTCGATGCGCGCGGCGAAGTCCTCATAGCTCGGCGCCGGACCGTCGAAGAGCATCACGCTGGCGACGTGCATGTGGGTCGAGCGGTCCTCCAGGTGCAGGAACGAGGTGTCGAGTGGGGTGAGGCGGTCGCTGGGCACGGTCTCTTCTCCGGTGTGGTGCAACGTGTGGTGGGCGTCCTCCCAAGGTAGTCCTTTAAGTTCCCCGCAGGAGATGACCGCACCGCCCCCCTCGAGAACCGCCTCCGTGGAGCGCTTCGGCGCCGGAGCCTCCGCCGCCGGGCTGCGTCCGGGCGATCTCGTCTTCACGCACGGCACGCACTGGCCGGCGCGGCTCATCCGCTTCGGGCAGTGCCTGCGGTTCACCGGCCCGCGGGCGCCGTTCGCCTACTGGAACCACGTCGCGCTCGTGCTCGGCGCGAGCGGCGACCTCGCCGAGGCGCTCAGCCCCGGCGTCGTGCGCACGAACATCGCCAAGTACGAGCGGACGGACTACCACCTCGTGCGCGTCGAGAGCTCCGCCGCGGATCAGGAGCAGATCCTGCGCTTCGCCGAGTCGGTGCTCGCCGCCCGCTGGCGCTACGGCTGGGTGACGATCCTCGGCCTCGCGCTCACGTTGCTCACGGGCTCGCGCTTCACCGTTGGCCGGGTGGGCACCGCGATCTGCTCGGGCTTCGCGGCCGAGGCGCTCGTGCGCAACGGGACCATCTTCGCGCGCCCGCCCGCGTACATGATGCCCGCCGACCTGGCCGAGCACTACGGGATGCGGGGCGGGAGTTGAGCGCTTGAGGACCGCGCGGCCGGGTAGAGGCGCCTCGAGGATGGACCGACGCGCAAGACTCGGACGTGCAGCCGCACGGGGCATCGCCGCCGGGCTCGCCGGCGTGGCGGCGATGACCGCGAGCGAGAAGGTCGAGCAGCGACTCACCGGTCGCGCGAGCTCTTACGTGCCCGCCCGCACGCTCGCCCATCTGCTGGGGCTCTCGAGGCCCGACGCGGACAGCTGGCCGCGGAGCATGGCGATGCACTGGAGCAACGGCGTGCTGCTCGGCGCCGTGCGGGGGATCATGGCGGCCGCCAACCTCCGCGGCCCCGGGCCGCGATGATGCACGCGCCGCTGCGCCTGACCTGGGATCAGACCCTCGAGAACCTCACCGGCGTCGGCGCGCCGCCGTGGACCTGGCCGCGGGACGAGCTCGTCATCGACGTCCTGCACAAGACGGTGTTCTCCCTCGCCACCGGCGCCGTCGCCGACGCGCTGATCGAGCCGCTGCCCGGCAGCTCCGCCCGGCGCCCGGCGCTCGGGGCGCGGCTCAAGGGCTTCGCGTAGGGCGCCGTCGGAGCGCTACGGCTGCGGCTCCGCCGCGTCGGGCTCGGCCACCGCGAGCGGCCAGAAGACGACGTCCTGGCGCGCGGCGAAGTGCAGCAGCGGCTCTCCCCCGAGCTCGAGACCGATCTCGTGGGCCATCGTGTTCCTCTCGATCGCTGCCTCCGCGCGCTGCAGCGGCCACGGGCGGTGGTGGATCTCCGCGCGCAGGACGCGCCGTCCCTCGTCCAGCGTGTACAGGCAGTAGCGCTCGGTGAGCTCGCGCTCGAGCGTGCCCGGCGCCGCCTCGAAGGGACGCCCACGGGGGCGGTAGCGGCCGGCGAGCTCTCCCGGCGGACCGCCCGAGTCGCTGCGGACGCTCGCGAAGCGAACGCGGTCACCCCTCCTCTGGAGGGACATCTTGGCGCTGAAGTACGGGAGCCGGTAGGCCAGCCGCGCCGCCCAGACCGCCGAGCGCCTCGCCGCGTCCAGGCTGAAGAAGTAGATCCCCGGCTTGCCGCCGACCGTGACGTAGGTGCGCACGTTGAGCTCCGGGAACCACGAGAGCCATGGCAGAGGAGCCGTGAGCCGGGGACGCACCGACGAGGCCTCGAACGGCGTGATGCCCACCCACGCGCTGCCGTCGATCTCGTCGAGCGGCAACTGCGCCGGCACCACCTGGCGCAAGGCGTCGTACGGCACCCGCCAGTGGGCGAAGAGAAGCGCCTTCCACGTCTGGCCCATGACCCACGGGCGGTCGGGTAGCGGCCAGGGGCGGTGGCCCACGACGCCCGTGGGTCGCCTGCCGATGGATCGATGAGATGGTGGCGAGCGGGTTCGGCGGATATGGAGAGAGCACCGCGCCGCCCTCAGAGTCCGAGTCGGCGGTACTCGATCGCCGCGGGGGTCACCGGCACGATCCGGTGGCCCCGGCCCTGCATCAGCGCGGCGATCCGGTGCGAGTCGCGCGCGGGATTCGGAGAGCAGGCGACCACCGCCACGTGCCGGACGTGCTCAGCAGGCGCCGGATGACGCCTTCGTCGTTCAGGGTCCGTGCCAGAAGCTGGCGTAGCAGGGCCGGCGCCCGCACACGTCGACGACGAGCCCGCCGATGCGCAGGAAGGCGCTCTTCTGCACGCGCCCGTTGACGGTGTTGCGGGGCGCCTCGTGCGGGTCCTCCTGGTCAGCGCTCGGCGGGGTGTTCGCGGCCGGCGGCGGGTCGGTCCCGCGCACCTGCCCGTTCTCGGTGCGCCGCGGGCCGATGTCCCACAGCACGAGCGCCGAGCCGTCGAACGGGAAGCGGGGGATGGGCCGCAGCCCGTAGGCGGGCAAGCGGTCGCGGTCCCTCCCGGGGTCGACGTAGGGAGTGCGCACGCGGGCCCCGATGGTGCGCGCCTCGGTCTCCGCCGCGATCTGCGCCACCTGATGATCGCCCAGGCCAGCGTGCATGAGCACGTGGTGGGCCGGCGTGTCGGGCAGGGGATGGTCGGTCATGTGCAGCGCGTAGCCGTCGCCCTCGCTGCGGTCCCACTCGTTCTGGATGAGCGCGAGGATGAGCGGGCGCTCGAGCTCGTTCGGGTAGGACTGATAGAGCGGATAGGCGTAGCTCGGGACCGCGCTGCGCGGATTGGTGGGGTTGGGGTGCGGCGCCTCCCCGGTGCCGAAGTCGGTCGAGCGCTGCAGCAGCGTCGAGAAGTTCATGCCCGGCACGCCGAGCACCCCGCGGTCGAGGTCGGGCTCGACCGCGATGAGCGCGCCGCCGATGATGCCGCCCTGGCTGTTGCCGTCGTAGAAGAGGCGGCGCGTGTCGAGGATCGAGCGCCCGCCGAACCGGAAGGCCTCGTTGGCCGCGAAGCCCTGAGGATGGATCATCGCGCGGCCCAGGTACATGAAGTTCACGAGGCTCTGCTGCACCCGGTCGGTGAGCGTGGGGAAGCGCGAGAGGTCGTTGAGGATCGTCGCGGTGTTGGGCAGGTCGCAGTTCGGGTCGTTGGGCCGCCGGCCGGCGAGCGCGTCGCCGAACACCTGCTGCAGGTAGCTCGTGCTCGGGTTGGGGAGGTCCGCGCACGCCATCCCGATCCACTCCGTGGCGCAGAAGACGAAGTCGTGCTCGTTGGCCAGCCGCTGGAGCTGGCCCTGGTTGACCTCCGCCCGCGAGCCGAAGAGGCCGTGCCCGTAGAGGGAGACGCGAGCGCCGCCGCGCTGGGCGGCGGCGCGCGGCACGATGCACGTGAAGCGGGCCTCGACGGTGTTGCCGGGCATCCGCTGCGGGAGCCCGGTGGTCGAGCCCGGCGTGTACGCGAACTGCGCGCCCGCCGGACAGCCCGGCAGGTTCAGGTAGCACGGAACCGTCACGGTCCCCTCGACCCGCCGCGCGAGGTACGCGTTCTGCGCCGGGCTGAAGTCCTCCACCTTCGTCACCTGGAAGCTCGGCGAGCGGCCCTGGACCCTGAGGTCGCGCAGGTTGGAGTCGCCCAGCTGGCGGAAGGCGTCGTTGCGGATCGCGAGGATCCGCTCGGAGAGGTTGCGCTCGCTCGCGGTGGTGAAGTCCCAGGCGCGGTAGAGGCCGTCGCGGTCGATCCCCGCCCGGGCCAGCGTGCCGAAGATCCCCTCGAAGTGTGCGCGCCGGCTCTCGACCGCGGCGTTGGTGGTCAGGACCCGGTCGCGGTAGAGCCGGAAGGCCGCGGTCGTGGGCAGCGTCCGTCCGCGGGCGTCGCGCAGGGAGCGCAGCGCGACGACGTAGCGCGTGCCCTCGTCGAAGTTGCGCCCGGGGCGGATGATGAGGTTCACGTCCGCGGGGTTCTTGGGGTTGGCGTCGAGCTCGGCCCACACGAGGTGGCGCGCGAGCGTGCGCGTGTTGATGACGACGACGGGCTGGCTCGGGCGGAACGCCTGGCCCATGTCGGTGAGCGGCACGATGCGCGAGCGCGCGAACGCGGCCCGCACGTCGAGTCCCGGCACCTTGGTCTCGATGGGCGAGCCGGGGGAGAAGCCGTCGTTGCGGTTCAGGTCCGTCGGGTCGATCGGCTTGCCCTCCTTGTTGCGAGGCGTGGAGGAGGGGTCCACGCTCAGCCGCCTGCCGGTCGCGGTGGTGCGGTCGCGAGTGGTGAAGTAGTCGTTGGGCCAGGGCTGCAGGCACACGGCGAGGTCGAGGAAGTCGCAGCGGCCGGCGTCGGAGGGCGTTGAGAAGGAGACCGCGTGTGGCTGGGCGCGCCGGCAGGAGCGCTTCTCGATCCGCAGGCGACGCGAGACTCGAGTCGCGCGTCCGGGCCGGGCGCCCGCATCGCGGACGGGCGCCGCGACCACGGTGAGCGCGTGCGATCCGCACCCGCCGAGCCCGGGGCGCCCGGCGCGCGAGAGCCGCAACACGATCACGCGCGAGCGCCGCGCGCGGACCCGCACCGCGAGGGTGCGCGTGACGACCACCGGCGCCGTGCCTGCGGCGCTCGCGGTGGCGAAGAGCCGCACGAGGCCGCTCCGGCGCGAGAGGACGCGCACGCGCACGCGACCCCGGCGCAGGACGTCGCGCTGGGAGGTGGTGAGCAGCCCGATCGTCGTCGCGGCCGCTCGCGCCCGCGGCCGTGCGCGCGAGGACGCGGCGCTCGCCCCGCCGGGCAGCAGCGCAAGCGTGAGCAGCAGCGCGCACAGCAGCGGTGTCGCGGAGCTCAGACGTGCCTCTCCCCGCATCGCTCCAGGTTATCTACGTCGCTCGTGGTGCGCATGGTTAGGGCGACCGCTCACTCGGCCACGCCGGGGGGAGCCACCCGACGCCCCGGGCGAGCGACGTGAGGAGCGAGCCGTCTCGGGGTAAGGCCGCCAGATGGCCGAGACCCTGATCGACCGCGTGCTCGGGCTGGCGCCGGCTCCCCTCGAGGGAACGCTGCGCATGGCCGGTGCGGTCGGCGCGGACGTCACGGAGTCGATTCGCGCGCTGAGCCCCGACCACGCCGAGTACCCCGACGACCCCTTCGCGGCGCTCGACCCGGACTACATCCGCCGCACCCTCCCGGCGCTCGAGCTGCTCTCGGGCGCGTACTTCCGTGGCGAGGTGCGCGGGCTGGAGAACATCCCGAAGACCAAGCCGGTGCTGCTCGTCGGCAACCACTCGGGCGGGACCCTGATCGCCGACACCTTCGTCTTCTCCTCGGCGTTCTACCGCCACTTCGGTCCCGAGCGGCGCTTCCACCAGCTCGCACACGACCTCGTCTTCAAGCTGCCCGGCCTGCGCGCCATGCTCTCGCGCTACGGGACGGTGCCCGCCTCCCCGGAGAACATGAGGCGGGCGCTTGAGCAGCGCGCCGCCCTCCTCGTCTACCCGGGGGGCGACCACGAGACCTACCGCCCCTCGTGGGAGTCGAGCCGGATCGACTTCGGCGGCCGCACGGGCTTCGCGAAGCTGGCGCTCGAGACCGGAGTGCCCATCATCCCCGTGGTGGCCATCGGAGGCCAGGAGACCGCCCTCTTCCTCGGCCGCGGGCGGGGGCTCGCCTCGGGGCTGCGGCTCGACCGGCTGTTCCGCCTGAAGGTGGTGGCGCCCCAGATCGGGCCGCCGTGGGGAGTGACCGTGCTCGACCTGCCCGGTCGTGTACCGCTCCCCGCCAAGATCACGGTGCGAGTCCTGCCGAAGATCGACCTGCGCAAGCGGCTCGGCCCGCGCGCGGACGTCGAGGACGCGGCCGAGCTCGTGACGAGGACCATGCAGCGTGCGCTCGACGGCCTCGCCGAGGAGCGGACCCTGCCCGTCATCGGTTGAGGCCCCGTACCGCCCGCGCGAGGCGAGAGGGCGCGGGAGCGGTGCCCGCGCCGGTCCTCGTCCTCTTCGCCATCGGCTCGGTGCAGTTCGGGGCGGCGCTGGCGCGCACGCTCTTCGCCCGGGTCGGGCCCGGCGGCACCGTCATGCTGCGCTCGCTCTTCGCGGCCGCGCTCGTCACCGCCCTCTGGCCTCCGGGCCTGCACGGGCGAGAAGCGCGCGACCTCTGGCTCGCCGCCGCGTTCGGCGTCTCGCTCGCGGCCATGAACCTCGCCTTCTACGAGGCGCTCGCGCGGGTACCGCTCGGGGTCGCGGTGACGCTCGAGTTCGTCGGGCCGCTCGGCGTGGCGGTGGCGGGCTCGCGCCGCGCGCTCGACGGCCTCTGGGTGCTGCTCGCCGCTGCGGGCGTCCTCGTCCTCGCCGCTCCGGGCGGCGGTGCGGTCGATCCGCTCGGAGCGCTCCTCGCCCTCACGGCCGGGCTCTTCTGGGCCGCCTACATCCTGCTGAGCGCGCGCACTGGCCGCGCGTTCCCGGGCGGCAGCGGCCTGGCCGTGGCGATGTGCGTGGCCGCCGTGCTGCTCCTGCCGGTCGGAATCTGGTCGGCGGGAGGGCGCCTCCTCGACGCCCGCGTCCTCCTGGTCGGGGCCGGGGTGGCACTGCTCTCCTCGGCCGTGCCCTACTCGCTCGAGCTCGAGGCCCTGCGCCGGCTTCCGCCCGCGGTGTTCGGGGTGCTGCTGAGCCTGGAGCCCGCGGTGGCGGCGCTGGCCGGGTTCGTCGTGCTCGGCCAGACGCTCGCGCTGCACGACCTCGCGGGGATCGCGCTCGTCGTGGTGGCCAGCGCGGGCGCCGCGCTCGCGAGCACGCGAGCGCCGAGCCCGGCCTCGGGCGCGTGACCGGCGCGAGTTGAGGTCAGAGCACCTTGGACAGGAACGCCCGCGTGCGCTCGTGGGCCGGCCGGCTGAAGACCTCCTCGGGCCGGCCCGACTCCACCACCGCTCCGGCGTCCATGAAGACCACCGTGTCGCCCACCTCGCGCGCGAAGCCGATCTCGTGGGTGACCACCACCATGGTCATGCCGTCCCGAGCGAGGCCCCGCATGACGTCGAGCACGTCGCCCACGAGCTCGGGGTCGAGCGCGGAGGTCGGCTCGTCGAACAGCATGAGCTTTGGATCCATGGCCAGCGCGCGGGCGATCGCCACCCGCTGCTGCTGGCCGCCCGAGAGCTGCGAGGGGTAGGTCTCCAGCTTGTCCGAGAGGCCCACGCGCGCGAGCAGCTCCCTCCCCCTCTCCGCTGCCTGGTCCTTCGCCACCTTCTTGACGCGGACCGGCGCCTCCATCACGTTCTCGAGCGCCGTCATGTTCGGGAAGAGGTTGAAGCGCTGGAAGACCATCCCGATCTGGGCGCGGCGCCGCGCGACCTCCGACTCACGCAGCTCGTGGAGCTTGTCGCCCGCCTGGCGATAGCCGACCAGGTCGCCGTCCACCCACAACCGGCCGGCGTCGATCTTCTCCAGGTGGTTGATGCAGCGCAGGAACGTCGACTTGCCCGAGCCCGAAGGTCCGAGCAGGCACATGACCTCACGCGACGCGACCTCGAGCGAGATGCCCTGAAGCACCTCGAGGCGCCCGAAGCGCTTGTGCACCCCCTCGGCGCGGAGCATCGGCTCGGTCATCGTCCGTCCCCGGAGGCGGCGGGGAGCTCGACCGGCGCGGGGCGCACGGGAAGCAGCGAGCGCCGCAGGCGCGCCAGCGGCGTCTCGGGAAGGCTCCGCGAGGAGCCACGGCCGAAGTAGCGCTCCACGTAGTACTGCCCGATCGAGAGGACGGAGGTGACGATCAGGTACCAGATGCTCGCCACGAGCAGAAGCGGGATCTGCTTGTAGTTGACCGCGTAGATCTGCTGGACGGAGTACAGGAGCTCGGTGAACGCGATCACGCTGACGAGCGAGGTCGTCTTCAGCATGGAGATCGTCTCGTTGCCCGTCGGGGGGATGATCACGCGCATCGCCTGCGGGAGCACGATCCGGCGCATGATCTGCAGCCGCGCCATCCCGAGCGCCTGCGCCGCCTCCGTCTGGCCCTCGTCGACCGAGAGGATCCCGGCCCGCACGATCTCGGCCATGTAGGCAGCTTCGTTCAGGCCGAGGCCGAGGATCGCCGCCACGAACGGCGGAATCAGGGCGTTGGCGCTCCCGTGCAGGAGCTCCGGGCCACCGAATGGGATCCCCAGTGCGATCCGGGGATAGAGGGCCGACACGAAGCTCCAGAACAGGAGCTGCACCAGGACCGGGGTCCCGCGGAAGAACCAGATGTAGCTCGAGCTCGCGCTCGCGACGAGCGGGTTGGGCGAGAGGCGCATGACGGCCAGCACCACGCCGAGGACGATGCCGATCGCCATGGCGATCACCGTGAGCTCGAGCGTCACGAGCAGCCCGTGCAGCACCTCGCGGGAGAGGAAGTAGTGGCCGACGAGCCCCCACTCGAAGCGGGGGTTCGTGACCACCGAGCGTACGAGCGTGGCCGCCAGCACCAGCACGATCGCGGCGGCGATCCACCGTCCCGGCCGGCGTACCGGGACAGCCCTGATCTCTTCGGGCGGGACGGCCGCCGAGGTCTCGACGCTCGCCACGGCGGCCTCCGCTCGCCGCGGGCGCTAGCTCGTGGCCCCGTTGATCTTCGGCTCGGAGATCGCGCCCATCTCGACGCCCCACTTCTGCAGGATCATCTTGTACTGGCCGTTGGCGATCAGCGCCTTGAGCGCGTCCTGCAGCGGCTTGGTCATGCCGTTGCCCTTGGGGATCGCGATGCCGTAGGGCGCGGTGCCGTAGGTCTGGCCCACGAGCTTGAACTGCCCGCCGGACTGCTTGACCTGGTAGGCGGCGACCGGCGAGTCGGCCATGCCGAGGTCCGCTCGCCCGCTCGAGATCGCCAGGTTTGCGCCGTTCTGGTCGGGGAAGATGAGGACGTTCACCGCGCCCTTGCCGCTCGACTTGCACTTCTTGCCCTGAGCGGTGGCGTCGGTGGCCTGCGTCGTGCCCTTCTCCACGGCGACCTTGTGGCCGCACAGGTCGGCGAGGGTGTTGACGGAGGTGCCGCCCTGCGCCTTGGTGTAGAACGACGTGCCGGACGAGAAGTAGGTGACGAAGTCGACGGTCTTCTCGCGCTCCTTGGTGTCGGTGAAGGACGAGAGGCCGAGGTCGTACTTGCCCGAGGCCAGGCCGGGGATGATGCCGTCGAACGTCGCGTTGACGACCTTGACCTTGAGCCCCATCACCCCGCCGAGTGCGTTGGCCAGGTCGACGTCGGTGCCCTTGATGGTGCTGCTGCCGGGAGCGACGAACTCGTTCGGCGCGTAGCTCGCGTCGGCGGCCACGGTGAGGGTCCCCTTGGACTTCACCTTGGCGGGCACCTCGGAGGCGACCTTCTTGTCGACGGAGGTCGAGCCGGTGCTCGAGCCGTTGCTTCCGCTCTTGCTGCTGTTGCTGCTGCCGCAGGCGGCGAGGGTGAGCGCCGCCGTGGCGAGCACGGCGAGCACGGCGGCGAGGCGTGAAATCCTCAGGCGCATCGAGATACCTCCGAGAAGCTGGCCACAGATGTGAAGGCGAGGATATGGGAGACGGCGGAGGGCGTCCAACCTTCGATGAGGAAGCTCTCAGTAAAGCGTCTTGCGGCCAACCGCGGGGCCGCTCTACGGGTTGATGACCTCACCACCGTCCAGCAGCACCGAGAGGAGTCCCATGCGTCTCGCATCCCGCTCGCGCATCATCGCCGCCGTCGCGGCTTTCGCGTTCGCGCTCGCCATCCCCGCCGGAGCTTCGGCCAAGAGCGCCAACGGCAACCACTGCGGCAAGGGCCACGCCAAGCACAGCAAGGCAGTCGGCAAGAGCTGCGCGAAGACTCACGCCAAGCACGTCAAGAAGACCAAGGCCACGCAGGCCGAGCGCAAGGCCGCCAAGGCCGAGCGCGAGCCGGTTGCGTCCGAGGTCGGCGAGGACCAGGCCGGCCAGACCGACCCGGCTGACGCCAAGGACCAGGGCGACCAGGCCGAGCAGCCCGAGCAGCCCGAGCAGGCTGACGATCAGAACGAGCAGGGCGACACCCCGGACCCGGCGGAGCAGCCCAAGCCGGCCGACACTCAGGACCCCGGCGACTCCTAGCCGGCAGCATCACCCCCTTCTCGCCCAGCACGAGCAGCGGGGTTAGGCCCGTCCAGCGCCGCGACCCATAGAGTTCGCGGCGTTGGGCCAGGCCGACCTCGACCCGTCCGCGCCGTCTGGAGCACGAGCGACGCGGGCTCAGGAAGCGAAGGGCGACGCACATGATCCTCACGCTGCTCGTCAAGGGATTGGCCGGTGGAGTGCTGGTCGTCTGCTTCGCGCTCATCAGCGAGGCGGTCAAGCCCCAGCGCTTCGCCGGGCTCTTCGGCGCCGCCCCCGCGGTGGCGATCGCGAGCCTCGGCGTGACGCTCGCGACCAAGGGGGCGCACGACCCGCACGAGAACACCGTGGGCATGCTGGCGGGCAGTTGCGGGATGGGCGCCTACGCGCTCCTGGCGGTGCCGCTGCTGCGGCGACTCAGCGCGTCGCGGGCCGCCTTCGTCGCGCTGGCCGGGTGGGGCCTTATCGCCGGTGCCGTCGCGGTTCCCCTCCTCGCATGAGCGGAAGGGGAGACCGCCCGGGTGGCTCGGAGTCCATCGGAGTCCAACCGCAGAAGCTCCGGGAGGCCGGTCTTCGTGCGCTCCTCGTCCGCTTCGCGTTCGGCTTTGCCACCTCGGTGGCGGCCGGCGGCGTCACGCTCGCGTTCGGCCCGCGCGTCGGGGGCCTCTTCCTGGCCTTCCCCGCAATCCTGGCGGCGAGCCTGACGCTCGTGGAGGAGGAGGAAGACGCCGCGAACGCGCGCGAGGAGGCGCGTGGCGCGGTGCTGGGCGCCCTCGCCCTGCTCGCCTTCGCCGCCGTCGGAGTCGTGCTCTTCGCCCGGCTGCCCGGGGCAGCCGTGCTCGCGCTGGCGCTCGTGGTCTGGATCGTCGTCGCCTTCGCCGCCTACGCATTGGGCCGCCGCCGCTGAGCCGCGCGTTCACAACCTTCAACAACCTGGTAACCGGTCGTTCACGGGCCGAGGCCCCATGGCGCCGAATGCTTGGGGCATGGAGAAGCCCACCGATGCGACACCGCGCCGCAAGCCGTCCGAGAACGCACTCAGCGTCCTCCTGAGCGTGCTCTGGGGCGTCGTGCCCACCGCAGACCCTCCGCCGCGCGTGATCCTCGAGTCCTGAGTCGGCGAGGGATTTAGGCCGACGCCGACGCCGGCGCGCCGGCGGGGAGCGAGCGCAGCGGGGGGAGCGCCAGTCGGTTCAGCAGACGGCTGAGCAACACCGCGCTCCCCGCCGAGGAGCCGATGAGCGCCAGGCTCGCCGGGGTGGGCGCGGCAAGGCCGAGGAAGCCGCGCAGCGGCGGCTGGAGGACGGCGCTAGCGAGCAGGCCCGCCGAGGCGGCGACCGCCCCGGCGACCGAAGGCGCCAGCCGACCCTCGGAGCGCCCGAGCTCCACCGTCTGCGTGAGCTGCGTGGCCACGATGCCGGTGAAGGCGACCGTCTGCGCCTGACCGCCCGTGCGGGAGGCCATGACGTACGCCGCCAGGGCCGGGACGGCCGTCACGGCCCCGCGGCGGAGGGCCTCGTTGCGCAGCGGCCGGTCCAGCGCGCTCGTGCCCTCGCGCGCGAGCCCGGCGAGGTCGCGGTGCTCGGGCTCCTGGACGGCCACCGCCACCGCGGGAAGCACGTCGGTGACGAGGTTGACCGCGAGGATCTGGCGGGTGCTGAGCGGACTCGGCAGCCCGAGCACGCTCGCGCCGACCATCAGGCCGAGCTCCCCGAGGTTGCCTCCCAGGAGCAGCGCGAGCGCCCGCCGGACGTTCTGCCAGAAGCCGCGCCCCTCGATCAGCGTGTCGACGAGCGTGCGGAAGTCGTCGTCGGCCAGGACCACGTCGGCGGCCTGGCGAGCGACCTCGGTGCCGCCCGATCCCATCGCCACGCCGACGTCGGCCAGCCGCAGCGCCGGGGCGTCGTTGACGCCGTCGCCGGTCATCGCCACGGTGTGATGGCGCCGCTGCATGCTCTCCACCACGCGCAGCTTGTCCAGCGGCGTGATGCGAGCGATCACCGCGGCGTCCTCGAGCCGCCGGTCGAGCTCCTCCCCCTCCAGCTCGGCGACCTCGTCCCCCGTCATGACGGCGCGTGGGTGGTCGGGCAGGCCGGCCTCCCGCGCGATGGCCCCGGCGGTCAGGGGGTGGTCGCCGGTGAGCATCACGAGGCGCACGCCGGCCTCCTGGCAGCGCCGCACCGCGCCGGCCACGCCGGGCCGCAGCGGGTCGGCGATCGCCACGAAGCCGAGGGCGACGAGCTCGCGGGGATCGTGGACATCGGTGCCGTTGGCCCCCCGGGCGACCATCAGGACCCGCAATCCCTGTCCGGCCAGACGATCCGCGACCCCCGCCAGCTCCTCGCGCCCCTCCGCGTCGAGCGGCGCCTCTCCGCGTGGCCCTGCCACGGCGCTGCAGCGGGGGAGCAGGACCTCGACGGCGCCCTTGACCGAGGTGCCCTCGACCGTGCGCGAGGCGTGGTAGGCCCGCGAGGGCTCGAAGGGAGCCTCGTCCTCGCGCTCGACGGTGAGCTCGCCGTCGAGGCCACCCTCCTGCGCCGCGCGCAGGATCGCGACGTCGGTGGGGTGGGCTGCCGCGTCCTGCGCGTCGGGCCGGGGACTGGCCAGGGCGGAGCGCAGCAGCACCTCGCGCAGAGCCGGCGACAGGGATCCCGGCAGGTCCTGCTCCTCGTGCAGGGCGGCTATCCGACGGACGGCGAGGCGCCCCCGGGTGAGCGTGCCCGTCTTGTCGCAGCAGGCGACATCCACGCGCCCGAGCGCCTCGACGGCCGCCAGGCGCCGCACGAGCGCCCGCCGGCCGGCGAGTCGCCGGGCGGCCGCGGCCTGTGCCGCTCCGGCCAGGAGGGGAAGGCCCTCGGGCACCGCGGCAATGGCGATGGTCGCCCCGAGCGCGAGTTGGCCGCTCAACGGCCGTCCCCAGAGGAGGCCGGAGACGGTGACGAGCGCGCCGCCCACGGCCACCACCGGCAGCCCCTGCAGGAGCAGTCGACTGAGCCGCTGGCCGAGCGGGCTCTCCCTCGTCTCGTCGTAGGCCAGGGCGGCAGCGGTGGCCCCGAGGCGCGTGCCGGCTCCGACGGCCACCACCACGGCTCGACCCGTCCCCACCGTCACGTCGCTGCCCTCGAGCATCACCCGCGCAAGCTCCGTCCCCGCGTCGCCCGACTTGCCCACGGGCAGCGACTCGCCGGTGAGTGTCGCCTCGTCGACCTCGAGGCCCTCGGCCTCGAGGAGGCGGGCGTCGGCCACGACGCGATCGCCGGCGGCGAGCAGCAGCACGTCACCGGGCACCACCTCCGCCGCGGAGATCGTCCTGGTCTCCCCCTCGCGCAGTACGCGCGCCGTGGCCTGACCCATCTGCTCGAGCGCCTGAGCCGCCTGCCCCGCCTGGCGCTCCTGCCACGCGCCGACCGCGACGTTCGCGACGAGAACGGCTCCGAAGATCGCGATGTCCCCCACCGCCCCCATGGCGAGGGAGACGCCGGCTCCCAGCGCGAGAACGCCGGTCAGCGGGGATCGGAGCTGGTCGAGTCCGGCGGCGACGAGCGCTCCTCGCGCGCGCGCCGCCACGCGCGGCGCGCGACGCCGTCGAGCCGCCTCCACACCGGAGAGCCCCTCGGGTGCGCTCTGGAGCGCCGCGAGCGCCTGCTCGCCGCTCTGCGCTCCCCACCGCTCGGGGCGGGGGTCGACGAGCCGAGCGGTCACCGAGCGCGAGCGCTCGCCGCCCCGCAGCCGCGCCCAGCCCGTGCCGATCGCGGCGAGCGCCGCCGCATAGGTCGTGTAGGAGGCGCGCTGGACGCCCGGCGCGCCTCGCGCCCCGAGCACCACACCCGCCAGATTGGCCGCCACGGAGAGGGCGACGGAGGCGGCGGCGCTCTCCTCCCGTCGGGCGCCCGCCTCGACGATGGCGGCCACCGCGCTCAGGTCAGGGGCGAGGAGGTCCGCGCGGGCGGGAAAGCGGCCACTGCGCCCCGAGGTGAGGGCGATGCCGAGGTCGGAGGCCTCGAAGGCGTGGGCGGCGCTCGCGCGGTCGGAGAGCACGGCCACGCGCGCGCCGGCGCCCTGACGCTCGCGGATCATGTCCACGAGGTCGGCCTCGACGATGAGGGGCACATCCGCGCGGCCGGCGAGTGCGCGGGAAGCCCGGCGCCCACCCCGCTCGAGGAGCCCGACCTCGACGCCCCGCCGGTGGCAGGAGGCGACCAGCTCGGCAGCCCCGGGCGCCAGGCGCGGGCGGAGCGCCACGAGCGCGAGCGGACGGTCGCGCTCTGCGTCTCGCAGCACCAGCGTCTCGTCCCCCCGGTCGCGGGAGCGCTGCGCCGCGGGATGCTCCTCGAGCTCGCCCGCAGGGCCGAGCGAGAAGCGTCGGCCGGCGATCGTCGCGTGGGCGCTTGCGCCGTCGAAGTGGCCGGCGCCGTCGTCCCCGGAGAGGCCGGACTGGCGCTGGCGGAGCGCTCCTCCCCACGGCGAGCCCGCCGCGCCGGCCACGGCGGAGGCCAGCGCCCCCAGGTCGCCCGCCTCGGGTTCGCCGATCGCCACCACGCGCGAGAGCTCGAAGCCGTCGCTCAGCAACCGGGGACCGTCGAGGAGCACGAAGTCGGGCTTGCGCAGGGTGCGCGCGGGCCTCGTCCCCACGACCGTCACCCCGGCGCGCAGGACCCGCGCCGAGGCCCCGATGTCGGCCGACTCCGCGCCGATCAGAGCCGGACGCGGATTGACGAGGAGCAGCGCGGCGAACGCCCGGCCCGCGGAGCGGGAAAAGGCGAGCGTGAGACCCGCATACCCGAGGGACAGCGGTCCGAGCAGCTCGAGGTAGCGGTCGAGCAGGGATGCGGGCGGAGGCTGGGGCCGCGGCTCGGGCACGAACGGCGCGCCGCCCTCGAGCTCGACGACGAGCGGGCCGCCGTAGACGCGGGCGCCGGCCTCGATCACGCCGCCGGGCGCGAGCGCGTCGGGTAGTCCGTCACCGCCGATCGCCGTGCCAGTCCCCGACACGACGACCGAGCGAAGGGGCGCGCGATCACCGGACGAGAGGCGGGCGGTGGCGCCGGGCTCGGCCGCGCTCGCCTCCTCGAGGCGCGCCTCGTAGTCCTTCCACGCGGCGCGGCGGGCGCGAACCTCGGTGAGGAGCCGCCAGGCGGTCGTCCCGGTGAGCAGGAGCCCGAGCGGCGAGCCGGAGAGCGACAGGGAGGCGATCGCCGCGCCGCTCAGTGCGAGCTGCGCGCGGTCGCGGCCGAGCACGCGCCGGAGCCCGGAGCGCACCGGGGGCAGGCCCTCGAGGATGCCGACGGTGGCGGCGATCTCCGCCGGACCGCTGCTGGCCACGGGCGGTCCCTCGTTCCCGAGCACGCGACGCCCCGCGAGCAGGCCGAGCCCGAGGGCCGAGCCGATCGCCCGCGCCGAGCTCTGCAGGAGGGGGGCGGGGTCCAGCGGATGCGCGGGCCGATCCTCTTCGGGGAGATCGGGAAGCTCGAGGGAGGAGAGGTCGGAGAGGAGGTCCTGCAGGTCGAGGGCCCGGTCGGAGAACTCGACGAGCACGCGCCCGGTCATCGCGCTCGCCGCCGCGCGGTGCACGTCGACGCGGGCGTTCAGGCGCTCGACCACGCGCCGCGCGAGCTGCGGGTCGCGATCGAGCCCGCGCACCGCGATGCGCGCCCGCCCGTGGGGACCAACCCGCTCGCGGACGACCGCCGGCGGCAGGCGCTCCGGCTCGCTCCACTCCTCGGCGCTCCCGCCGCCCGGAGCGGTCGCGGCGCCGCTCTCGCCCTGGCCCTCGCCGATCTCCTCCAGGGCGACCAGGACCCCTTCCGGGTCGAGGACCCGGGGGTCGAAGCGGACGAGCACGTTGCCGGTGGCCTCGCTGGCCTGCGCGCCGGAGACGCCATCCATCGCGCAGAGCCGTCGCTCGAGCGTCCGCGGACCGTGCGTCCAGCGCGGGAGATGAACCCGGACGCGACCGGGCGAGGCGCGCACCAGGCGCGGAGCGGCCGGCGCGCTCATCCTCGGCGCGTTACTTGGTCGCCTGCGGCTCGCCGCGCCTGACGCTCTGCGCCTCGGCGACGATGTCCTCGGCCTCCTCGCGCACGCGGCCCGCGAAGCGCGAGACCGAGCGCCGCACCTGATCGCTCACCCGCTCGAAGAGCTCCTCGGCCCGCTCCTCCGCCGGCCTCTCGTCGGTCCTGCTCCCTGCCGCACTCATGTCGTCGTCTTGGGCTTGGTCGCTCGGGGGGAGCGGGTCGCCGGCCGAGATGCCACGGTCGGCTCCGAGCCGTCGGTGCTCGTCTCATCCTGGCGCACGCCGCGCGCCGCACCGCGGGCCGCGCCCGTGGCGACGTCGGCCGCCTTCAGCACGCCGGCGACGCCATAGACGGCTCCCTGCCGGAGCATTCCCCTGGCGCGCGGCGAGAACGCCGCCGCGGTTGCCGCGACTGCCACTGCCACCTGCGATTCGACGTAGTCATCCAGCGCCATGGGTCCTCCTCATGCTCGTCGTCAACGGGGCGTGCCTGCCCGCGTCGCGAGCATGCCCGGGACGTTCTCCTCCCAACCTAAAGGCGAGCGAAAGGCGTGGACGTGCGCCGGTTCGCGCCGGTTACTGTTCGGGCGAACCGGCTACGGAGGAGGCATCTGATGGCACAGAAGAGCAAGGCGTCGACGAACGGCGGCGGCTCGAGCGGAGTCGAGGTCCCGGTCATCGACCTGCGTGTCTCCCGTCCGAGCCGCCAGTCGGTGGCGTGGCTCGCCGGCCTGGGCGCGATGGCGGCGATCGAGCTGATCGAGTGGCCGCTCGCCCTGATCGTCGCCGCGGGTCACATCGTCGCCACTCAGACCGAGAGCCCGACGGTGCGCGAAGCGGTCGAGGGAGCCGAGTCGGGCGTCTGACTGCTTCAGTCCACCAGCGCCTGGGCGACGAGCTGGCGGAGCTGTGAGCGGATCGGGTAGGTGCTCGAGGGCAGGAGCTGGGTGAAGAAGAGGACGCTGATCCGCTCGACCGGATCGACCCAGAAAGCGGTGCTGGCGGCGCCGCCCCACGCGAACTCGCCCGGCGAGGAGGGCACCCGGTTGGCCACCGCGTCCACCACCACCGAGAACCCCAGCCCGAAGCCGACTCCGTCGAAGCTCGTCTCGGCGAAGAGCGGGCGGCCGAACGCCTCGAGGTCCACGCCGCCGGGCAGGTGGTTGGCCCTCATGAACCGCACCGTTCGGGAGCCGAGCAGCCGGGTGCCGTCGAGCTCTCCCTCACCCAGGAGCATCTGGGCGAAGCGGTGGTAGTCGGCCGCCGTGGAGACGAGCCCGCCGCCGCCCGAGAGGCAGTCGGGCGCCCGGAGGGCGCTCGCGCCCATGGCGTCGTTGCGCCGCGCGCGACCGCTGGCCGGGTCGGGTGAGTACAGGGCGGCCAACCGGTCCGCGTCCTCGCCGGCGACCGAGAACGCGGTCTCGGTCATCCCCAGCGGCCCGAAGATCCGCTCGGCGAAGAACGCTTCGAGCGACTGCCCGGAGACGACCTCGACCACCCGTCCGAGCACGTCGCTCGCCACCGAGTAGTTCCACTCGCGGCCCGGCTCGAAGAGCAGCGGCAGCTCGGCCCATGCTTCGCAGCACGCCGCCAGGTCGAGCCCCGGCGGGGTCCCCCACTCGAAGCCCGCCTCCCGGTAGCGGGAGTCGACCGGGTGAGCGTGGTGGAAGCCGTAGGTGAGCCCGGCCGTGTGGGTCAGCAGGTGCCAGATCCGCATCGGTTCGACCACCGGCGCGGTCACGGGCTTGAGCGCCGAGCCGCCCGTGAAGACGCGGGAGCGGCCGAAGGCGGGGATGAAGCGGGACACGGGGTCCTTCAGCTCGAAGGCTCCCTCCTCCCAGAGCATCATCGCGGCCACCGCAGTGACGGGCTTCGTCATGGAGTAGATGCGCCACAGGGTGTCGAGCTCGACCGGGAGCCGGGACTCGACGTCACGCTGCCCGGAGGCGGCGAGGTGAGCCACTTTCCCGTCCCGCGCGACCACCACCAGCCAGCCCGGCAGGCGCCCCGCATCGACGTAGGCGTCGAAGTGGCGATCGATCCGGGCCAGCCGGCGCGCGTCGAAGCCGAGCCGCGCGGGATCGACTTCTACCTCCAGGCGCGCTCGGGAAGTGACGGCCATGGATCCTCCCCTGCGACTCAGTCGTCGCGCGGCGCAGGCTGGAAGACGATCCGCTTGAGCTCGGAGATCGAGGTGCCGTTCAGGCGCAGGGCAGTCTGGATGCCCTCCTCGCCGAGCTCGCCGGCGTCCAGCCGCCGGCGCAGGTCGTTGAGCGCCGGGCGATCCTCGTCGCGCACCTGGTCGCGGCCCGTCTCGAGCAGGATGAGGTGACGCGGGCGCCGGACGCGGGCGGCCGCGCGCAGGAAGGGCTCGCGCTCGGAGGGGTCGAGGCCCTCCACGGCGATGACGACGGTCTCGCCGGCGTCGAGTCGCTTGAGCGCCGCGGCGTGGAGGAGCTCGGCGGCGCGCGCCTCGAGCTCCTCCTCGGCCACGCGACCGGCCAGGAGGCCGCGGACCTTGTCGAGCGAGAGGAGCGCGGAGCGCTCGCCGATCAGCCGCTGCGCGAAGCGGTCGCGCTCGGCCGCGGAGGTGGAGACGAGCAGGAGAAGGCTGCCCGGTGAGTAGCGCAGGCGGTCGGAGGCCTTGAGGATGCGGCAGCGGACCGTGATGTCGGCGGGGCGCGGAGGGGCGCCGTCGCGGCGGGGGCGGTCCGAGGACCAGCCACCGCGCTCGTCGTCGCCGATCCGGATGCTGCGGCTGGAGGAAGTGGTGGGCATCGGTCCATCATGCCCTACCGCGCGATGGATTCCTGTTTTGGTCTCCCGCGCGGGCGAGCGTCGCTACAGGTCAACGACCTCCAGATCGGGCAGCCGGGAGCGCAGTGCGTCGGTCAGGACCCGGCGATGGCAGGCCGCCGGGTTCTCCTCCAGGCAGAGCAGGGCGGTGAGAGGTGAGCGCTCGAGCTCGGCGGCCAGCGCGTCGAGCTCCTCGGGCAGGTCGGCTTCGACGTGCTCGCGGAAGGCGGCGGCGGCCTCGGCGAGGTGGCCGGCCCGGTAGAGACCGCGGATCTCGAGCGGCGTCCCGAGCTCGCGCCGGTGCTCGTAGGCGATGCCGTGCTCCTCCAGCAGGGCCGCCAGCCGCGTCTTCGACATGCCCGGGCGGCGCGACTGCGGGCGGATGCGGACGTCGATCACGCGCCGCACGCCCGCGGCTCCGAGCTCCGCGGCCAGCGTCTGCGGGAACATCTTCTCGTAGCCGATGGTGCAGAGGCGCGGCACGCGCCCGCTCAGCGCTGCGCGTGGTCGGCCGCGTGCGCGACCGCCTCGTCCTTCTCCGCGAGCGTCATTGCACCCGGGTGACCGGCGCCCGGCCAGGGCGTGAGCAGCAGCAGAAGCCGAGTGTCGGCACGCGCGGTGACCGTATGACGCTCGTGCGGGTCGAACTCGAACAGATGCCCGGCGCCGGCCGACCGGCTCTCTCCGTCGGCCGCGGTGCTCATCTCGATCTCGCCCTCGATCACGACGACCCACGCGCGCTCGTGAACCTCGTGCTCCTGCATCTGCTCACCGGCCGGAAGGTGCAGCACGATCGCTCGGGCATCGTCGGTGGTGGAGAGGATCTGCGGCTGATGCGGCTTCGCGTCGACGGTTCGCAAGTTCCAGTCGTGCATCGGATGGCTCCTGTAGGTGGGCGAGGGCGGTGAGGCAGTAGTGAGGGCACCGTAAGCGTAGGTGCCAGAGCGAACGACGCGGAGGCTAGGGTGCGGGAATGGAAGACGAGGCGATTCGCACGCTGGTCACCCGCCTGGCGCGTCCTCATCCCTCCGGCGGCGAGGTCATCGAGCGTGCCGCGATCCTCGCCGAGGGCGCCGACTTCGATACAGTCATGGCCTGGATCGTCGCCCGCGGAGGCAAGGCGGAGACCATGGCCTCGACGGCTCCCGGCCGCGGACTGCACGCCTCGCGACTCGATGATCGCGCCCAAGGAGAGCAGCGCATACCCCTTCGCTTCGTGCTTCCGGCTGGCGCCCTGAACTGAGCACCGGCCGTGTGGCTCGACACCGGGGGGGTAGAGTCCATGGGCGAAGGGTCCATCGCTGGGTGCTCGGCTCCCGCATCCGCCCGTGGTCAGAGACCTGTGACGGGAGCCACCTTGAGGAGAGGATCCACATGGATAGCCAACCAGACCGTCCCGCCGAGCGCGAGGCGCCCAAGCTCTCGTTCACCGACGTGAAGAGGGAAGTAGCCGACCGCAACGAGCTCACCTACAAGGCGGCCCGTGACAACCCGAGCCCGTACGAGCAACTGCTGGCCGAGAAGCGGCGCCGGCGAGAGTCGGGCTGAGGTTGGTCAGGTCGAGGCCGCGGTGCCGCCGCGCACCGCCCGGACCTGGGCCCACGTCGCCAGCCGGCCGCGCTCCTCGTCGTAGACCTTGAGCCGCACGGACTTCAGGCCGTCCCATAGCGAGAGCGTGGGCGCGACGTGGAGGAAGGGGTTCTCGTCGTGCGCGCGCTGGAGGTTGTAGTTGGGGATCTTCGGGCTCAGGTGGTGGACGTGATGCAGCCCGATGTTCCCGGTGAAGAACTGGAGCGGCTGCGGGAGCTTCAGATACGAGGAGCCCTGCAGTGCGGCGTGCGCGTAGCTCCACTCGCCCGAGCGCTCCCAGTAGACGTCCTCGAACTGGTGCTGGACGTAGAAGAGCCACACGCCCGCGGCCCCCGCTAGGAGCAGCAGGGGCAACTGGACGAGGAGAAACGCCTTCCAGCCGATGAGCAGGCAGAGTGCGCCGACCAGCAGCGCGAGCACGAGATCGGTGATGATGTGGCTGCGGCGGATGCGGGTGCGCGCCCGGAAGGGGATCAGGCGCGGCTCCAGCGCAAGCGCCCACAGCGGTCCGACGCCGAACATGACGAGCGGATTGCGAAAGAGCCGGTACCCCAGGCGCTGACGCCCGGACAGCGCGACGTACTCGGCCAGGGTGAGGGTCTCGACGTCCCCCGCCCCGCGCCGGTCAAGGTCCCCCGCGCTCGCGTGATGGGCGGCGTGGTCGAGCTTCCAGGACGTGAAGGGCGAGAAGACGAGGAGCCCGGCGAGGGTCCCGAGCAGCACGTTGCCTCGCTTGCTGGGAAGGAAGTTGCCGTGCGCGCAGTCGTGAAAGACGATGAAGCTCCGCACCAGAAAGCCCGAGGCGGGAATCGCGACGGCGAGAACGAGCCAGTAGGAGACGGCGAGCAGCTCATACATCACCCACCACAGCGCGAGGTAGGGCACGATCGAGCTCGCGACATCGAGCAGCGAGCGCTTCATGTCCGGCCGACCGTAGGGAGCGAGGGCCTCGCGCCAGAAGGCCTTCGGTACGGACCGGCCGGCCCTCGGCGGAGACTCGGTCGTGGTCGTGGCTGCGCTCATCGTCTCCCAGGCCCCCCGGGGTTCGGATCCCAGTAAGACCGCAAGATAACCACAAGGCGCGCGAAGTGCGTCGGTGGCGCCGAAGGTCTCCGTCTGACGGCTTTCGCCCAGCAGGAACCATAAGCCCCCACGGACACCACGACGCGCGAGACGCAGGGCGCGACTGTCGGAGGAACTTTCCTAAGCCGACGGGGAGACTCGAACCCCGGGCAAGTCATAGGGGAGGTGTTTTCGACTCCGGCGGAGGCGGCGGCGGCTTGAGCCGGACAGCGGGCTTGAGCCGGACGCAAGACCTCTCAAGACGCCGCCCCATCCGTGTGGTGCCGTAGTCTCGTCTTCGCTCGTGGATGACGATGACGCTCGCGATGCCGGTCAGCTTGGTGGTGATCGGGACCGAACCGCTGAGGATCGGGACGAGAGGGCCGTGGCTCACGACCGGGCTTCGGATGCCCGCGACGACCGGGCAGAAGCTCGGGATCAACGCGCAGAGGCCCGCGAGCGCGATGCCGGTGGAGTTGACGCGGGAGCCGCCGCCGACCGAGCCGGGGCCTTGCGCGACCGTCAGTGGCGGCGCGAGCGACCGGACGCAGGCAGCCGACGACCGAGAGGCTGCGTCGGCAGACCGCACGATCTCGGCGCGCGAACGGGCCGCCCACGTCATTGACGGACTCACCCACGCGCACCGTCGGGAAGCCGGGCTTCTGGAGTTGGAGCGTGAGGTTGCCCGAGCGAACCGAACGGCACAGCCGCTGACGCTCTCCTTCGTGGACGTGGACGGCCTCAAGGCGATGAACGACTCGCGCGGCCACGCCGCCGGGGATCAGCTGCTGCGGGTGATTGCGAACTCGATCCGGGCGCATCTTCGCCCGTATGACCTGATCGTTCGCTACGGCGGGGATGAGTTCTTGTGTGCCCTGCCCGACATGACCATGGCCGAGGCAGCCGAGCGGTTCGCGCTCGTGAACGCGCATTTGGCGGTGGCTGTCGGGCAAAGGTGTGACGTCCGGCGGGTTTAAGACCATCCCGTGATGCCACAGAACTTCATCGCTTGTGACCGGGGGCAGTCGATGTTGATGCCGCCGGATCTGACGGAATGGGTGCCGGACGATCACGTGGTGTGGTCGATTCTGGGGGCGGGCGATCAGATGGATCTGAGCGCGTTCTATGGGGCGTATCGGGAGAACGGGCAGGGGCGAGCGGCGTATGAGCCGTCGATGATGGTCGCGCTTCTGCTCTACGCGTACG
>JAABUQ010001243.1_pt1 | contig 55937 bp, 74 predicted proteins | sample 5560001 | NCBI WGS metagenome assembly JAABUQ01 (sample SAMN10711888, study PRJNA513371) | rock metagenome | isolation source: Antarctica rocks | place: Antarctica: Victoria Land, Finger Mt nord | collected 2015-12-18
AACCCTAACCCTAACCCTAACCCTAACCCTAACCCTAACCCTAACCCTAACCCTAACCCTAACCCTAACCCTAACCCTAACCCTAACCCTAACCCTAAGATTTCGTTTTCGAATGTTCCAGGCCATATTTCCGAATAGCCCTAACCCTAAGATTTTTGGATTTTTGCAAAATAAATAGCCGAGCGAACGCGATAGTACCGCTAAGGATCGGCGTATAGTTTTTAGCTTCGATCCAAGTATTTTATTCCGATATTCCTAATATAGCTAGGCTATTAATTAGGGGACTAGCGTATTCCGAATCCGGTAATTCGTCGTCGAAAAGACTTAGAATAAAGTCTAATAGCCGATTTTGAATTAGAAATATCCGTTTCGAAGCCGAAATCGAAGAATCCAAATCCGTATCCGTTTCCAGCAAGTCCAGGTCCGTTTCCGAGGTATCCGAGTCCAGGACCGAGATCTCCGAACTAGAAATAGTAATATTAATAAATAAAATTATTAAAATTATTAAAAAATCGAATAAAACTTACTATTCCAAGTATTTCCGAATTGAAATTTGAAAAATATCAAATTTTTCAATTTGCTTTTGACTTTTCCGATATTTTGGCCTTTCGTTTTCGTCCAAATCCCAAGTATTAAACAAATATAACAATATTTTAATAAAGATATTGCTATATTTTTTAATAGTATTTTTTTCAAATCGGGAATAAAATGGTTTCGAACTCTTTTCTTCGCCGGTTTCTTTTCGATTAACATACTCCAAAGACGCTAAACCTATTTCGGTAATTCTCGCTGTTTTTAAGGCCCGGGAGACTAATTCTTTTAAAGAAATAAGATATATATCGAAGAAAGTATCTTCGTTTTCCGAATTCGGAAAATCAATCCATGTTCGTAAAGCCGATTTTTCAAAATCGGCTAAATGACAGGCCCATCCAATCCGATCTAGCCACGGATTTGGCTCTAGCCTATTCGGGCTAGCGTTCCGAGGGCTGGTTGAACGTCGGTTGATTTCTCGGAGTCGTAAATCGAGCTTTTGCGTTCCAATGTCAATCAAATCGCTTGATTCAATAGGATTAGGCCTATTTAAGCTAGGCCTATTCGGGTCTAGTACTTCGAAAAAACGTTGATCCGGTCCGGTATAGAAAAACTTTTGGCAAAAGACTCCGGATTTCCATAGAGAATTCGTTGTTTCAGAATTGAAAATTTTATTTGAATATCGGCCCCGTTTTCGTTTGTTTATCCAATTATGTTCTTTTTTCAAATGATCTTTCAAGTGTTTTAAATTTTTATTAAAGAAAAAACACGGTTGATTATCGATAAGCCAAAGACATTGATAATAATTTTCAAAAATCGGAAGAAACGGAATAGCAACAATAGGAACGGTCGGATAAATCGGATTATCGGTAAAAAGGCGGTTTCCGAATCCGGCTAGCTCGGATTTAAGCTTCGGATTAAGCTCGGGATGAAGCGAACTTAAATGAGTTCGTAAAGCGGAATTCCGAATACCGTATCGATAGTTTTTGCAAATCAAAACGTTATAATCGGAATTATAAACGAATAAGCGATAAAATTCGCCTGAAATAGATGAATTTGCCATCGGGCTACCTATATAAAATAGGTAGCCCTATTGGCGATTGTTAAAGCGAATAATAATTTTTCAATAACTGGTTGATATAATAAGAAGTTAAGTTACAAATCGCAAAAGGCAGTATCAAGTACTTATGCGGAGGCGCTTATTTTGATTAAGCGCGTGCTAAAAAGCCTAAATTTTAAATAGGAAGACTTGGCAAGGGTTAATATTAATAATTATACGAAATATCTTAATAACTTTTTTGTTTCTCAATAAAACTTAAAAATAAGACAAGATTTGAAATTTACGCCAAATTCTGTATTAGAAATAAATTGAAATATATTAAAACTTATTATAAAACTCTAGACTAATTTGCTTCGAAATAAATTATAATAATATAATCTTCCAAAAATTATTTTATTATATATTTCTTAATATAATTTGAATTTTTTTCGATAATCCTTTTCGAAATAATATAAATTCCTTATATTGTAAGTTTACCAAATTTTTATTTATTTAATTATATTAAAATATTTAATTATTTATAAGAAGAAATTAGTTTAATTATTTAAATTTAATATAACTTTTTATTTTCTTGACCGTTTTTAATAATTTTTAAATCTTAAAATAGCTTTCAATATTATTTTTAAACTTTTTTTCTAGTTTATCTTATAAGGCGGAAACCGAGCTTAGGGAATAACGTAAATATTTAAGATTATTATTAGCGTTGACTCTTTCAACTATTAAATTTCCAATTGTTTTAAAACTTTAATATAAATCTTTCTATATATTTATTTATAAATATTAGACCGGATCTATAAAGCGCTAACCGAGTTTTATAAAAAACTTTATATAAAATATAACATTTAATAATAGAATTTAATTAAACTCCTTTGAAATATTTAAGATTAGGTTTTGCATACTTGAAAGAGTTAGCGATTTCAAAAAATTAAAAGAATTTATTTTATCTTATTAACTTCTTTCCCTTTTATAATTATTACTTTATTTTAATATTTTTGAAATATATATATATAACTAATCTTTATTTATTATTAAAGTTAATTTTATATATTATTATTTATTAAAATAATAATTTTCTTAAATAATTAATTTCGATTTCTTTAATTATTTATAAATTTTCTAAAGGTTTTATAAATAATTAAAAAAATTCTAATTCTATATTATAAAAATATAACCCTTTTAAATTATTTTCAATAATTATAAAGAAATTTTTTGAAAAGTTATATTTTATTATATAATTAATTATATGTTTATTAAAAAATAATAATAAAAGAAATAATTTTAATTTCAAAGGCCGAATATTAGCGCCGGGTAACGCCGGGTAGCAGCGCCGGGTAGCAACGCTGGGTAACGCCGAGTAATAATATAAAAATAATAAAAATTTAAAAAAAATTTATAAAAATTTAATTAAAAATTAAAACTTTTAAAAGGCCAGGTAGCAGCGCCGGGTAATAGCGCCGGGTAACGCCGGGTAGCGCCGGGTAACAGCGCCGGGTAATGTTAAATAATAATATTAAAATTAAAAATTAAAAATAATAATAAATTTTTAAAAAATTAAAAATTTCAATTTAATATTATTAACTTTTTTATTTCTTATAATTATTATAATATTTTTGAATTTTCGAAATTTATATTTAACCTGAAGTTAAATTATATATTTTTTAACTTTTAAAATAATAAATTTTTTTAATAATTAATATTAATTCTTTTAAATTAATAATATAATTTTAATTAATTCTTATAAAAAATTTTAATTTTTTTTAAATATATATTATAAAAATAAACTAATTTTATAATATTATATATAAAATATATATTAATTTTATTTCAATTAATAAAGATAATAGAATTAAGTTTATATATATAAAAAACTTAATAATTTCAAAAGTTGAAAAACTTAATTAAGTATTAATAATTTTTTTATATATTCGAAATTCAAGTTTTAAATAAACTTAAAAAAGATATTAATATTATATATATATATTATTAACTTTTAAAGTAATATTTTTTTAATAATTAATATCGATTCTTTTTAATTATTAATACAATTTTTATTAATCCTTATATAAAATCGAGGTTTTTTTTAGCGTATATTATAAAAATACGTTAATTATATATTATTATATATAAATTTTATAAAAATTCTATTTAAATTTATATAAAATATTAACTTTAATTGAAAATTTCGATATATTAACTCTTAACCTAAGATAACTTTTTTATTTCTAAACTATTTTAAATAAATTTTAGACTGTTAAATAGCCCTAATTGTCCTCTAAAGAAAGAATTTTTTTTAGCCTTATAGGACTGAAATTAGGCCTAGGGCAAAGCCTGAATATTTAAGAATTGCTTAGCGGTAATCGCAAGAACCACCAATATTCTCAACTTCTTATATATATAATAACTTTCTTTTTATACATCTATTTATAATTGTTAAACCGGTTCTACGAAGCGCTTATTTAACTCTATATAAATAACTATATTAAGTATAAAATCGGGTAAGTACTTTTTATTAGCCGTAGACTCGAAGTTTTAAAAGCCGCGGACTATAATTTGCTAGGCTCGCGCTAAATTTTGTATGGAGTTTTAAAAGCCTTGGACTGCAAGGCCTTTAAGGATTGGTGATAGGTGGCTGCATCGTCGGGGCAGCTACAAACCCAAGAGGAATGTAGCCCCAGCCCGGCGGCTGCATCGCCAGTGGCTGCTGGGTGAATTGCGGGGCATAGCTTAGGCCTTGGGGGGCGCCAGCATAAGCCCCCAGGAATCCTCCGTACCCAAATTTCGGGTCGCCTCTGGTGCTGCATTGTATCTGGCTCTGAGCGCCGCATTTTCTCACTGGGTCTCCTCCAGCTGCCTGAGCACCCGATTGTGGCACAGCGTGCGAGGTTTATGCACCTGCTTGCACATCGGACATTGCGGCCCGCATTCCTTGGCCGGGTGGTGGGTGAGGTTGCACTTGTTGCAGTGCCAATTGGGAGGCTTTGATGGCTGTCCACCGTTACCGCTACCTCCTGACGTGTCCATTGGTCCCTGCAGTTGTCAGAAAACTCGGACACTGTTGCATACAGTTCACAGAGGGTTTGAACTTAAGGGTTTATTCCGTCGTTGATGGTAGTCAATGTGTCTTGTGGAAAGAAGGTTGTTAAAAAATTTCGTGCACGTTCTTTGGCTATGGATTATTGTCAGATGCACTCAGGGCTAAATCGTCTGATTGATAAATAATCGTGCACAGCACCCTAATATACATGATGATGAGGCCCTAGATAGGGGCAAATGAGTATTCCTAGCCCTGTTTCATACCAATTGCTTCGCCTGATAAAGTGGAGAATAGGTGGTATAATAATGGTATTTTGGTAGTATAATTAAGGGTCCAAATAACCCTAGAGAAAGCAAAATGGGAAAAACGGGCTAACAAGGGAAATAGGGGCAATGACAGCTGACAATTATTGTGTAGCCTCTGCGCTAACTAACTATATTGGTGTCTGGTCTTTACGACAAATTACTACCTTATATTAGTGTCTGGCCTTTACGCCAAATAACCCTTCTATTGTTTGGCCTTTACCCTAAATAAATATCACCAACAAGATCTTTTGCCTCTGCTTCTTGTACCTCAACCAAGCAATTGCATTCGCACAACTCATTATCGTGTCTAATCCCCATCAGAGCAAGCGGACTCGTGACTCGCTAGATCGCGGAGAAGACGAGAGTCGCAAAAGGAGAGCTGTTGGGTCTGGACCGAGCAAGCCGCAGGCTCAAGACTTTTCGCAAGTATCCCTGGGAATTATACAGCGCAATGGCTACTGACAGCTCATTCAACCCCTCGTATATGACCCTCAAACCCTACGACTATTTGGAAGATTTGTCAATGGTCGCGGCCAGCGAGATCTTGAGATCGATCAAGGGGGCTCCGGAAGAAAGGTACCATCACGATCTTTTCGAGATCTTTTCTACAGAGTTCCTCGATGACGCTGAAGCCAATTCGATGCACACGACGTGGTTCGAAGTAAGATAATATCCCCCTGCCGAAACTACTGCGAAGATCGTGTTGGAGCCATTTTGTATCATGCTGATCTTCCCTTTCCGTCAGTGCCGTCGTCCTGATATCGACGAGCTTTGGAAATCGCGCCATCCTCCGACCACAGGACCTCACCGACCGGCTTTCAAAGTGTCCGACAAGAAAGACTTGCAGCGGACGATCCTGACATTGGGTCTGACCCGAGATACTCAGGGTGCGGCAATGTCGGTTGAGTCCTCTCGGAGGCTCTCGACGTTGCTCTTTGACTATATCATGCTCGTTTGTATTGATTGCATTCAGCGTCAGTCCGGCATGAAAGAAGTCGCGCATCAATTCCCACGACACAAGGAAGATTCCGTGACCCGGGCTGATGTTTTAAAACAGGTCCAGGAACGAGAGAGGGCAAATTTGCCTGCTCAGTCAGACGCTCAGTCAGATGCGCAAGCAGGTTCGATTCCTGCAGAGACTCGAGCCATCATCAACGCATCCCAATTCCGTAGGTGGACAAGACAAGATTGGAGGATACAGCAGGGCGAAGGAAGATATTGACATCGCTGTTTTCCTGCCCATTGAGTTCCCCCATCTCGGCAAATTCGGTTTTGGTTGGTCCGGTATCCTCTTGCATGGGGTCTCCGGCACAGGCAAGACCGCATTGGCATTGTCCATCGCGAAGAATTCCCACTGCACAGTATTTCGTGTCTTGAGCAGCGACATTGTCGACAAGTACGTGGGCGCGATGGAAGGAAACATTCGTGCCCTCTTTCTCATTGCGCAACAGAGTACGCCATGGGTGATTTTCATCGGCGAGGTGGATGCACTGTTCACCAACAGAAAGACAAAAGCAGAAGGAAGCACTCAACGTCTCCAAAGTGAGCTTCTTTCCGCCATCGCACCGTACTCCAAAGTCCTGATGATCGATGCAACCAATCTGCCTTGGGATTTGGATACCGCTTTCCCTCGTCGCTTTGACCGTCACATTCACGTCGCAGTTCCCACGTCGCCAGAGTGTGTTGAGATATTGAAGCTCAAGTTAAGCGATTGTCTCCATAAGCTGAGCGATGAGGAGATCTTCGAGTGCGCAAATTCCTGCGATGGTTTCACTGGGGATGCCATACAGAGAGCAGTGGGCGAGCAGTGGATGGCTGGATGCCAAAAGATGACGCGCGCCACCACTTTTCGAAAGATTGATCTCAAAGGGCGTACCTTCTACTGCCCTTGCTCCACTGATCATGCAAATGCTGAGGCTCTCGAGCTCGCTGCCATCTCGAATCAAGTCTATCCAGAGCCAATTACTGCACATGGGATGAAGTCTGCAATCAAGTCTGCAAGCCGTACCGTAGCGATCACAAAGGCTGCATAAGAAAGGCATGCTAGATGGAGTAAGGAGATGTTTCAAGACGTATAGGATTGATAGTTATTTCTATTTCCTGTCCTTGGCTTCTCGATAATTTCAGATAGCTTGCATTTAAATATATCGGTTTCAGTCGCACTTGTAATCCATTGTGTCGTCTCATTCGCAGCCCGACTTTGGGTTGCTATGGCTTACACTGAAACATTTCGTCGCTGTAGAGTAGTCGTTCAAGAACGACCACGTCCTGAACGTAGTTACAACAAACGTGGTCTTTATTGGTTTAGACTAAAGCAATGATTGAATGTCATAAAGCAGAGAATTCAACAAAGTTCTAATCTTCTATCGCATTATCCTAATGCTTATGCGCAGTAGTAATGGTCATTACCAACTCAATGATTATCGAAGATCGTAGGAATGGTGACCCGCCATTCCGTACCAACCCTATCGAAGCGCAGAATGCATGCATTGTCCAGACTGCTTTCATCTACGTTAGTCTTGAGAAGTGAAAGTATCACCCTCAGGACGCCACCATGAGCTACCAGAAGCGTTCCTTCAACGCAGCAGCCGGACAGCGCTTTTGCAATACGCCTGGAGAAATCTTCCGTGCGTTCGCAATCTTCATAATTGTCCCTGTACATCTTTTCGGGAGGAATTGTGCCTTCATGTTTGCCGAAGTCACGCTCCTTCAATGCCTTGTCGGTCATGATCTGCAGATCCAGTTCTGAGGTCGCCAGCTTTGCCGTATCAAAAGCCCGGCTGAGCGGCGAGGCGACAACGCACTGGATGGTTTGACGAGCGAGAACTGGACCGACCGCGCGTGCCTGTTCCTGGCCGGCGATGTTGAGAGGAACATCATGGCTGCCTTGAACGAATGACTGTTCATTCCAGTCGGTTCTTCCATGGCGGAGGAAGAAAAATGACTTGAGACCATCGGGCAAAAGCGAAGCAGCATTTCCGAGGTATTCCTGGGGGTAGGCCATTGCGCAGTTCTAACGTGAATGAAGCAGTCGTGAAGTATATTTTTTGGGATGAAGAAAGGGTACCTCTATGACTCAAACCAACGGTTTTGTTTGCCTCCTTTCTTGTACGCCGTAGCTTCCAAGTCCGGAACCAACGGGCAATCATTGAAAACATAATAATCAACATCAAAGTTCCAAAGAATTCATACGAATTCTTTGAACCTATCTAAATTGATTGATCAATTAAATCACATCAAACTTTCTTGTGTGTAAATTCTTCGTTTAGAAGTTTTATATATTTGATAATAAGATATTATTTGCACATTATAATTTTCTTTACAACAATTCAAAGTTGTTTTTAAATAATGAAATTAAATAAAAATTCAAGACAAAAATCAATTTTAAGATTGTTTAAAAATTGTTTATAAAAAAGAAAAAGGGTTTCTATCAATTCAAACATGGTTTGACCATATTCCTGGTTCAGTGGACCAGCAAGCTAGCAATGAGGAGCAACAGTGACAGCCTACTTGGGAACCTGCTATTCATGTAGCTCCTGCCTTGATGGAAGCTTTCTGGCGAGATCGTCCTCATCCTACGCAGCAATACGGACGCGAAAGACGGAAGCCCAAAGCAAAAGACAGAAATAGATCCATAGATATTATAGAAATACAGCAATCGAACATGGCATTTCATTTCAAAGACTGTGTTCTGTGATATTAAGTAGGAGATCTTTAATTACTATATTACTTCTGCCTTTATCCTTGCAAACCTCCCACACTACAGCTTCTCTTTCAATTTTATAAAAGCAGAACGCATGGCACTCAGCCAGTAATGATGAGAAATGCAGTCTCCAGGGTCCATTAGGACATAATAAAAAGCGAAATAGCATGTCTGTAACTGATACTTTGAAACCTCAACGCATTTCTAATCGAGGAAGAAGACGTAATTCCGCATCCCACTTCCATTCAACACTAGATCCTTTGACACTAGACTCTTTCCGATATTTACCTTTCCCTCTTTCCTCTTCCGCCTCATCACATTCATATGTTTATAGAACAGTACTGGATCCATGACAGCAGTGTCTCTCCCCAAAGTCAACAGGTCCGTGCCATTGTGCTGGCTCACTAGCATGGGACACCTATCAGCTACACGAAAATGCATCCAAGAACAAAAGATCAGTCTTCGGGGCATCTTGCCAGAATCCCACGGACGCGTTCTTTGCTAGGTCAAAACCCGACCATCTTCGAGTTAGCCTTCCCCACATTGCGGCCCCCGACCATCCTCGTCGCTTGGCCCCGTGCGGCATGAGCGGATACTACTTGTCCTTGGAGACGGCATCTTGCCGGACATTCATCGAGGTTTGTGAAATCGGGGTGAAATCGGGATGAAAGGAAGCGTGGGGAATGGGACCAGGTTTGGGGCAAAGGTACACACTAGCCGAAGCTGGAATAGGTCTGGTCGCGTGTCTTGAAGTCTTGAAGTCTTGTGGAGATGACAAGCCATGGGATTGAAAATGCAGATGTGGAAATGGCCTCTCCCTTTACATGGCGTTTGGCTGGCAGCCACATAGGTATGCTTGAAAGCTTCGGGCACAGAGGTTTGGTAGAAGTTGTCTTTAGTTGTGCTACTGCAGCTGAGAAAAAAATGATTTGTATCCTACTGTATATACGATACGAACGTAATCTGTGCAGTCCTCAGAGCCCCTTTACTACCTCCGCACTGACACCAGATAACTCCCCGTTCTGCTTCCTTTCTGAAATCCCAAGATTGTCTTCGACCACTCCATAGTCAAACCACCCAACTTGTTTCTTACCAGTGGCTAATACGTTATTAACTTCATTAGAAGGATCCTTCCCATACCCACTATTACCATTAATTTGCGCATGCCCATTGGCATCACCGTTCGGCTCATTCTTGACCTTTCTGCCCCTGGTTAGGATGAGTGACTCGCCCTTTGGCACAACTCTCACCGGCAGATGCTCAGCAGGTCGCGGGATGGAGGCACCCAATTCGCTATTCTTATGAATATGCCTATTTATGACAATCACACGCAGATTCCTCGTGTCTTGCAAGATGGAAATATCCTTGAGAGGATCGCTATTAACTAAGATGATATCTGCGTAGTAGTCTGGCAATATTTTTCCAAGTACGTCTGGGTGGCCTATAATCTCGCCTCCCAACGCGGTAGCCGCAATAATCAATTCCATTGATGTAAAGCCAATGATATTGACAAAGTGCACAAGGTCGCGGCTGTAAGAACCGTGCGGGGCCCATGCGAAGCTATAATCGCCGCCAGGAAGGATACGTATGCCACGACGATGCATCTCCTTCATCGTCTCTAATGCAGTCTCTACTTCAGCCCTTCTTCATTGCCATCTTGGGTGTCTGACCGCAGGGGGTGGCTTCTCCGGTGCAAGAAGTGTAAGGGAAGTTGATACCAGGAGGAATGAAGATTTGGTTTTTGAGAGCTTCGAGCATATCGATAGCTTCCGCGTTGGCAAAGGAAGCATGATAGATGACATCTACGCCAGCCTTGCAGCATTGCTTGACGGAGTTATTCGATCGAGCGTGGGCACAGACGCGCTTGCCTCGCATGTGAGCGTCTTCGACCACGGCCTTTGTCTCTTCCAGCGTAAAATATGTCTCGCTGCGCATCGTATTATGAATCTTATCGCCAGTCATGCTAAGCTTGATGTTGTCAACCCCAAGTGAATAAAAATACCGTACAATCTTGCGCATCTCCTCAACGCTATCCGCGAATCTAGTGACTGAAGGAACGATAGCGCCACCAGTTGCAGATATTTCTTGCCGGTTTGCTAGGATGCGAGGGCCAGGGAACATTCCAGATCTGACGGAATTTCTTGTCCCAACATCAAGACGCGGTTATGTGGCAGTAGCGCCAAAGCATAGGTTGTAGCCGCAGTCGAGATACATCTTGGCACTGTTGGCGGTATGAAGAATATGCTCTTCGATAGGAAGACTTGTAAGGCCATCTAGATTTGGACTGTTGTTCCACGAGAGATGCGTGTGAGAGGCGCACATGCCCGACATCAAGGTTTTATTGCCCTTGCCGTCGACAACGGTCACGTCTGACAGGGCAGAGATAGTGAATTTGTCGACCTCTTTGATGGTATTGCCTTCGATCAGTACGTCGCAGGCGTAAGGCTCCCGGCCTGTGGAGTCACGGATGTTGACATTCTTGGAAAGAATCCGTTTGTGTCATTTGGGTTGGAATGGTTTAGGGACACGTCTGCTGCAACTGGTCTCCCCTTCCTATCGCCAGGCGTAGGCAAGTTATTTGGGATAGGCATTGCTATATAGTCTGCGGAAGTCAAACTGGAAGTACGGATGATGTGAAAGACGGCTGTGATTCAATCGTCAAGGGCAGAATGCAGAGCGTGGGAACGAAATCTTGCAATGCAGCGTTTATACAACACGCCAATAAAGATATAATACATCGCAATGTCGTTCGAAGGTGTGATGATCGCTTCGAATCGCCACGGTGAGGTTCGTGAGTCTCGAGTGGCGCGGGGCATTAGTATAACGGTGTTGCGGAGAGATGCTGTAGAGTCGTTTGCATCCCGAAGGCCCAGACCGTAACAGTTCATATCGGCCAGATCCCATAGGAGCGATGATTACAAAGGCTTTGCAATAATGAAATCCTTCTATCTTCAAGGATAGCGGGACAATGTGCTGGGCGTGACTCTCACTCAACCAAGCCGAGCATCAAAACATAGAAATCTCGTAGCACTTAGTATTCTCAACCAAACAACTCATTCACTTCCCTCTCCAAAGATACACCAATCATGGCACCAGACTCGCAAGCCAAAGCCTTTGGCTTTGTAGGCTTGGGGAATATGGGAAGTCAGATGGCGGCGACTCTCTCAGCGTACGCACAAAGGAATGGACTTCCAAAGGTCCTCCTCTGGTATCGCACACGAAGTAAAATCGAGTACCTGCAAAAATCGCACTGCGAGATTATTTCATCTCTCGAAGACCTGGCGCAGCTGTGCGATATCATTCACACCTGTCTTGCAAATGACGAAGTTGCAGTCTCCGTTTATCGACAGCTCTTCAGCGCCCCACAAGCCCGCTGCACAATATTTGCAGACCACTCAACGCTCTTTCCAACGACATCATCGGCACTGCAATTCGAAGCTTTGAGCAAACAGATGAGCTTCTTATCGTGTCCAGTCTTTGGTCCGCCAGCCGCAGCCAAATCGGCTGGTCTTCTCGTGGTATTATCTCGCGAAGAGTCCGCGCAAGAGACCATCAAATCTTACGTTGTTCCTACCATTTGAAAGGCCATCTTAGAATGCGGCTCAGACTCTTCCAAAGGCGCTCTGATGAAGATTCGGCAACATTTGCATCCTTGGAACGATCGAGCTGCGCTCGGAAAGCTTCACGTTAGTGGAGAAGACAGGCTTCGATGTCGGCGTGTTCTATGAGTTCATCCGTAAGTAGCGCTCTGATAGTCATGACACTTGCAAGCTGCTTGCTAAAACCAGTAGAGCAATGGTTCCCTGCAGCAGCTTGGGTCACCTATGGCAAGAAAATCCGAGAGGGAAGCTTCAGCGGCAAGACCGGCTTCAAGCTCGATGGAGGCATGAAAGATGCTGCGTTTGTTCGACGACTGTGAGCCGAGACTTCCACACCGACACCTATCGTTGATCATGCATGGAATCACCTAACCATCGCAAAAGCCATTGGAGGACCCGGACTGGGCTGGAGCGCAGGTTCAGCCGGTATGCGAGTGACCGCAGGTCTGCCACCGTCCAAAGGAGAGGACTCCTCTTTACCTCAAGCCGAGGCAGAGTCTCCTGCAGTCAATGGCAACACCACATCAAGGCAGGCGGAGAAGTCGTCGACACCTGAGACTGCGAAGATACCTGCCGAACCTAACGGAGTAGCCAACCATGCACCGATCAACGGGAGCACACCACGAGTAGATGTGACGAAGGGGATACGCTACAGGCTCATGTGGCGAACGGGAACATTCCTCAAGCAAACCCGGATGTGAGTGTCGGGTAGGAAGGATCGGAGGTGGCATAGCTGTTAGTATAAGACTAGCAATCTTCTTGGAAGACCTACCAAAGCATGAGCATTTGCGTCGATTTCGCAGGAGTAAGGTGCAAGGTTCAAAAGAGAAATGACAGTAGCGATGACATAGACTTCAGTTGTGTGCCAAATTGAGACCCGTACATTCTGTTAGGCTCCTCTAACTCTATAAATGCAGACGTACGTGCATTATGGCCAACCAGTCATCTTCACGAGTTCACAGCATCCTTGATGATTTTTGCTGCTCCCTGCGCCTTTTCGAGTGTATGCCAATGTCCCACATCCTCGAACGTAATGAGACCCACCTTCGTGCTCCCCATGAGCCCATGAGGTCGACGAGAGTCGTGCACAGCGCAGGGGTCGATACCTTGTCTTCAGTCCCGTTCACGACTGTAATCTTTGCTTGTATCATGCTTCAATCAGGATCCTTGCTCTCAGCTAAGCTCAGGCAAGCAAGGGCATAGCCTTTAGGGTCTTGCCTTGACAAGAGCTCTCGTCCAAAGGACACGACCTCGGGGCGAAACTTGAGCGTTGGAGGTGCGGAGGCATTGCCGATGATGGCGTCCGCAACGGCCGTCATACCACCAGCACGTGCCTTTGAAGCACGGTATCGGGGACCGGAGCGGTTCTGGTCGGGTGGAGCTTTGACTGGACCAAAGAGCACGAGCTTCGTCACCGGAGACGGATGTTTAGCTGCGAGCGAAGCGGCGACGAGATCGCCAAGCGAGTGGTCGACAACGGTGATCTTCTCAAGGTTGAAGTGCTTGATGAGAGCCGGAGGGCAATCAGTCATCCGGCACTTCTCGTAATCAGAATGGCTTCATCGCGGGTGAGCACCTTCAGCGTCTTCCACGTAGGAGTCAATGCTTGTCGTTTTTGGGAGGGCACTACGGCCGTGGCCAGCCCAATCGAAGCGGACAAGGTTGCAGTCCTGCAGAGCCCCGACGACGGGCTGGTACGTGTTGGTGGTAGCTCCGAGTCCATGGATGAACAGCACAGCGGGTCCTGATGCATTTCCTTCTCTTTCCTAGTAGAGCTCGCCGCTACTTGAGCTCACACTGCCATACGAGGTGATGAATGAAGCCCTTGTTGTTGGGTGAGGGCGCTGGGCTCAAGAATCTTCGATTGAAGCTCTGGCGACAGGAGAGGACGCTGTCTGTCAGACAATCTTCCGGAGCACACAATGACGCCCATTTTTCTGCGTAGTGAACGCGTTGCAGCCGTGGACAAGATATGGCATGTTACCAGCAGAGTGAGGTGGATGAGGTTGACCGGCGATGGGAGACAGTGGAATGAATCGGTAGATGGTGAAGGGCAACTGAGGAGGTCGGGAAGAAAGGCAAGAAGACCCGAGAAGGAGTCACGTGCCTATTAAGATGACACTAATCTAATTGAGGCTTGGTGGGGACAGGAAGAGTCTTTTGAAGGAGTGATTCTGTTATGGCAATATTTTACCTCAACATGCTACCTTTGGTAGATGGATTGGATCAATCTTGATCCTTCGTTTGCAATATGGATGTATACCATACATCCGAAGAAAGTATACAAAGTGGCCTTCTGGTTCGTGCTGGTCTGAAACCTTTTCAGCCCCAGCAAAGAACAAGCCCTTTCAGTCGAAGTTGTCAAACAGCTTCTTCACATACTCCCCATACGCGACCACGACGGCCACCGTAACCTCGACCGCACGCTTACCTCGCAAAATTGCTGCTGCGCATCTGGAAAGGCGAGGCTCGCTTCGAATCACCTCCACCTCTACATTGATGGCCGTCCTTGCTTGAGCTGCCAGTAGCGGATTCCGGCCAACAACCAGTGGTTTCCTCGATCTTTCTTCGATTTCCAGCACCGCACATATTGCGATGTCGTCAGGACTGATGTTTCCGCCAAATTGCCTCAAAGAGGAATAGTGGGCGTGTAAATTCCCTGAGCTCTCCGTACCTTCCCAGGCGTCATACCTATCTGACTGTTGGAGGGCGATGTAAGACCGAGTAGTGCCACATCCGTTGTCGTCTTCATCGACTGTAATCGAAGGAAGGTACGTAGAACGCTTTCAAATGAGCCGGACGGCGAAGTCGAGTCATGTGGAAAGGTGAGCGCGATGCTGGAGAGGGATGAGTCGAGCCCAGGACGATTCATGTAGATGTTGCCGGCATAATCTTGCTTCCCGGTGTCACCTCGATGCAACATAGTAACGTTGGTGAGCTGGCATCTTACCGTGTATGACAGTCCTGTTGTTTTGGCAAAGAAATGTAGGTCGTTGCGGAGTTGAAGATTCAGGTTCTCGTCCGATGGTGGAGATGACCAAGAAGACAACAAATCTGCGACGACTCGCTTGTCGTTCTCTGGAATAGCCATCGCGTCAGCAGTCTACATAAGATCGAGGCTCAGAGCTACCGATGGAGCATTTATTATTGTCCGTGAGGCGTCTTTTGCGGGGACTTGCCGACGGTGGCCTTAGGTCGATGGGCGATCCCGGGCCCCAAGAATGTCAATCTATACATACAGCCGAGGGAGCAACAAGAAAGAGAAGAGATAGTGAGATCCTGAACCAGTAGATCACGGCAGACAGCTAAATCGCCAGATTTCAGGTTGAGGCGTGCCACCAAAATAACCTCCTATTTTGTACAAAGATGCGGCAGCATCCTTGCCCAAAAGCTCCTACTGCAAGCCTGCAGGAAACCCCTACAAGCGCCAAACCATGCTCGCAGTCCTCGATGATGATCCTACAGGCACTCAAACCGTCTATGATATCACCGTGCTAACTACATTCGACACCGACGTCTTCACCACTCAGTTGAAAAGTGGGGAGCCCGGGTTTTTCGTATTAACAAACACCCATGCCTATCCCACCAATAAAGCCACAACAATACTCCAGACCATCCTCACTAATCTTCAAAGTGCCTGGAAATCAACAAACATCCCAATCGACATCGTACTGCGCTCCGACTCCACGCTGTGAGGCTACTTCCCCCTCGAAAATTTTCTAGCAGCTTCCATTCTCGGCCTATGTGACGCATGGATCCTGGCCCCGTCTTTCTTTGAAGATGGAGGCGTTAACTTGGGAGGCGTGCATTATGCGCTCGACGCGCACGACCAGAAGACGCTAGTTCCTGTTGGGGACAACCCGTCCTCCCAGGACAAGGGATTTGGGTTTCGCAGTAGCAACATGAGGGAGTGGGTACTTGAAGAGTTTGATGTGTCGGCTCGTGATATCGAGCCTGAAGTCTTGTCGATCGGGATCGATGTTCTGAGAAGCAGTAGCGCACCACAGGCTGTAGCTGAGATCCTGAGAAGTGTCAAAGGGAGATCGAAGAAAGGCATTCCACCAGTTCTTGTTCCCGATACCTTCGACCGGGACGATATGTCTGCACTTGTTGCAACTGCAATTTGTTCACTGACATGAAGCTACTGTATCGTACGGGTGTGAGTTTCGTGTCCGCCAGACTGGACATTGTTCGAATCCCGCCAGTCACAGCATCAGATTTGTTCGGACTGGCGAGTCCAGTAGCAGAGCATAAAGGAGGCGGATTGATCGTCAACGGATCGTACGTACCGCGGACGACCTTACAGAGAGCACACTTGCTGAACCACTGTACGGAGCATCTTCAGCACTTCGAGCTTGATTTCGAAGAGCTACTGAATGCAAAAGACAACAATGCTGCGTTAAAAAAGAAACACAGCGGAAAGCCTTGACAGAGTATTGCTAAACGGCAAGGATGCGGTTGTTAGCACAAGTCGGAGGCTCATAACAAGCGACAACGCCGAGGAGAATCTACGGATGGGAAATATTGTAAGCATTGTCCTGAGGACTGTGGCGAGATTGGTCAAAGTAAGGCCAAAATATGTTGTTGCAAAGGTGAGAGGAGAGGCCGTTGCATTCGAATAAGGATTTGACATGTAATACCAGGAGGAAATTACAAGTAGTGACAGCGCCACAGTGTCACTGGGTATTCGAAAGGCCAAAGTAATAGGTCAAGCAGCAACCGGGGTACCGCTCTGGCGTAGTGAGCCTATCGGAAACCCCAAAGGGCTCAATATTCCATACATAGTCTTTCCCGGCAATGTTGGCACACCTCAGACTCTCGGAGACTTAGTGGCTTCGTAGAGGCATTGATAGACAGAGTAGACTAAAGACTCATTTGCTGTCATGCTTCTGCCCAGGCCAAGCCTCAAAATCGAATGCCAGTGTTTCCTCGGCAATCTCCTCTCTGATGCGATTTGTTCTTCTCACGTCAGCTTCAAGATTTTCTATATAGGTCATCGGGCAGGTCTTACTCCTGATGGGCGGGATGGGAAGCATAGGCGAGCAGATCTTCAGCACGCTCAAGCGTGGCAATGAGACCAACTTGGTAACCCTGAGCTCTATGCGCGGTCGATGCAATACCCTGACGAAAAGTGAATTCTTGTAAGCCAGGGATGCGGCCAACCATATTCTTTCCTGCATTGTTGAAGGCGTCAAGCTGGTCAGACTTCGTTAAAGGCTTGAGCTTGAGTAGGACTAAAAAAAGCAGCATTCAGCATATACCATCAGATATCACCCATAGAGTCACAGACCAATATGGTAAAGCATCTTCGTAGTTGTTGACAGGCTTCCTGAGCGGCAGGTAGGATCGATCCAGTAGGAAATCTAACCTGGTCGCTGCTTTTACAGAGAAAAATGCTAGCGAGACCATCGGTTTTCTACGCACATTTGCGGGTTCTCCCCACTTTCGTGACGTCACCTATTTATTGGAGACGGAAATGTGAGGGTCTGTCGAATTCTCAAAGCTTGCAAGATGATTCACCCTGTCGGATACTGATCATTGAATGTGTTGTTGAAACCCATGTCCATCGTTATCCATAGCTCTGGCCGTGTATTTGTGCCCACATTGTCTGCCAGCCATCGCATCGGGATTTCGACCTGGGAGTCCATGGGCACTTGAATGTTACTGGGGGAGAGCATGTTGGGCTGGTCGAAGAACGTTGGAAATCCACTAGCAGCTGGCGTCTTGCTGAGATTGAATTCGAGTTGTTGTTGAGGTAGTAAATCGGTCGTAGGAGTGTACAAAGGCTGTGGGGACGTCACGTTAGCCGGTCTGGTGCTTTGCAGGCTTGGACGCCTCGACCCGCCACTAGGTACAGCTAGTAGAGGTGGTAGCTGAGGCCAAACTTGATGTGTCTGGACTAGGCGCGTTTGTTCAGCTGGGGAGGCCACGTCCTTACCCATCAGCTGTTCGATTATCTCTACGCTTCTCGCATTTGATGGTGTGCTAGTAGCGTTGCGGAGTATCTCCAAGCTCAAAGCGAGCCTAGCACCCGCCGCTTCAGTATCGATACCATCTTTGAGGTCCAAGATGTTGACAGTGCTTGCCACGAACATCGTGTGACTCTACAGATATGAGATGACGCGGAATTGGAATCGACGTTTATGCAACATGAACAAGCGATCTACCATATCAGCAGCTGTGGTTGCCATCTTTCGAGCGCGGTCTTGCTTCGAACGATATCGTCGACAGAGTAGTATGATCGTTGCGTGATAAAGAAGCCTGTGGTTGGCATCAGCACGATCATATAAGTCTGTTCGAACTGATACGTATTCAAGAAGGAGGATATGAAGTGGAGAACAGGAGACCTGACGCGACTCCTCTCGAACAAAGAGGTCTTTGGGAAGGCCATTGGCCCAGCTCTCAAGTTTCCGATCGTCCGAACAAAAAGTCTTGTAGGTGTGTCTGTGAGGTCTGAGGCTTTGAGTAGAGTGTTGCTAGCACTTCGTCTATGATCTGTACGCGTAGTAAAAATGTGTTCTCGTAGCCTAATCAGAATGACTTACAGTGCAAAGCTGGCAATAAGCTACGAATCTGCTGTTTGTGCGCGCCTTTTGTTGAGGAACTCCAATTTCCAAAGGAGACACGGACGCAAATTTAGGCTTCCATAGTTCTTTCTCCGCTTCTTCCCCATCAAGTAAGGTGTCGTTCGACACCGGACCGATCACGTCGTGCAAGGCAGGAGTTCTGCCTAAGCAAAGGCTCATTGTCTTGTCCCATGTGTGGCAGCTCCAAAATATCTGTTGGCGCAGTGCGAGTTCGACGGCAGAGATGTGACCACCAACTTGACTGAGCTTCTTCGGGTGAATATGAATTCCCATGTCTCGCATCATAGAGAATGCCATGCCCGTATAAAGCCACCCCTGCAAAGTTCGAGCACACGCGCACTCTCTAGCTGAAAAGATCAAAAGCCCCTGGAATGTGGGTATTGAGCTGCCTTTGTCAACTTCGGCGGCGAGGGTGTCCAGAGTCTTCCGTGCAAATATCTGTCCGAGTTGAGGTGCTTCTGGACGATCAGAATAGCGTGCAGCCTGAGCAAGCACCGCGTTTACAAGAAAAGGGCTGACATGTGGTCCAGAGGCGGGCAAATCCCCTGAGGCGCTCGGTCAATCATAGAAATTATCATTCAATCATCGTGGGGACCTACGCATGAAGATCTTTCGGCACAAAACAAGATACAAATGATGCGGCCAACACTAGCACGTGTCTAAGAGTTCAGAGCAGACTTGGGAGTCAACTCCCACATTCAAATACGTTGCAATATCCGTCTGAGCACTGGTGCTCAACGCAGGACTGGAAGCGTCGAAGATTATGCTTAGACCGATCTAAGAGGTATAATCATACGACCAGCTTTCGAAGCCACTGTCAAAATTCTCGGCACCATTTGAGGGAGGGTTTGTGTTCTTATCCGGCTGAACATGATAGAGACTTGTAGTCCCATAGAAGCAGATGCGGCCGTGATCATCGACTGATGTCTCATTCAGGACTTCCACTAGGTCATCATCCGATTAACGGTCCGATGCTAGACTCTGCTGAAGTTTCTCCTCTGTATTGCTCAGCCTTTTCCTTTTGCCATTTTTGCTTGAGGCATTAGTGAAGTGCTCTTCCAATAATCTTGTACGCTCGTCGTCGCTTGCACTACGTAGTCGACCAATGAGGCTCTCGCAGGCTTCAAGGTGTTCCTGAAGAGCTACTGCGTATACAACAGAAGGAACCCTGGTAGTCTTCAGCTTACGAAGCTTTGACAAACACAATATATTTGCCTTACTTGTCAAAGTAGCAGGTCTCTCCGCTGGCTAGGCATCTCTCCCAGCTTAGCATCCCGCCGTCACATTTGGCCTTGTGTTCCCCGCAGTTCGCACAGGCAAAGCCATATCTACGGGCTTTCGTGCTTTTGGTGGAGGCGCCTAGACCACCTCCATTCGCACATCCACCATTGGCATTGGCATTGGCTTCCTGCGGTGGACTATTGGCGGATTGAGGAGTACGCGCCATGACATGGGCTTGATCATTTGGGGGTTAGCATCACTGAGATGTCAGACTCCATGATGTTGCACTGGATGCCTACTTTGAATTTCAACAGCCGAGGGTTGGAGAAACGACAATGACGGAGTGAGAACCAAAATTTGGTCATCGCCGGAATGCCGGGAGTTATGGACAGGACTAACCTATTTGGAAAGTCTAAATGTCTTAGGGCGAGGACCTTCCGTGCAAAGGAAAATCTCTACTTACATTCTTTCTCTACGACATGCGATCAAGTCATCGACTCACACGGCACAGATCGTGGCACTGGCCACTGTAGACTTTATGCCTCCATTATCAAGTGACTAAGTTTGCTATCATTTGTTAACGAACATTGAATCATCTAACTCAAAGACCAAGCTGAAGCGCAACGGCTCCTTCCCCCTACATGGTGGAGTCAGTTGTTGGCCACTTGGCACCCCCTTTACAAGTCCACGGACCAATTTGGCCTTACACCAAGACTACGTACTCTCACAATGTTCTTCGGCTCTTTGAAGGGATTCGCAACGCCTTTCGTTCTGCCAATTCGCAGGCAGTGCCCCAATGCTTCAGATGCCGCGGGCTGTGCAACTTCCAGAATTGCCCTATCCCAGGTCGTATCAGCCAGAGTCAAATGTCATCGAACATGCTGAAGACCAACAAGAGCAGTCTTGCCCGCCCAGATTCCGCAGTACAGCCTCCCCCTAAGGACGCTTCTTTTTGAAGCTTGTGCAGTCATACACAGTATCATCAATGACGAACCCTGGGAGCGAGACTCTCAGTGGCCATATCTCACACGAATCTCCTGTGCCTTTGCCGTCATGTCCTCGGACAGTATCAGCTTCAATACAAGGCAGGTCGTCCGTAGCTAAGTCTTCGTCGCAAGAGAGGTAGTCAACTCTCTGTTCGGCACGTTGTTCGCCGGGCTGCTGCGTAGGCTCGCACCTCGGAATAGCGTCAAAGAAGGCAGCATAGTTCGGTCGAGATCTCTAGATGCGAGCTACTGTTGTGGAATTCATGCCTCTCTCATCGTTGTCTATTAGCTGCCATCGAGGCCGATACTGCCCTTACTCCTGCCATGCAAGATATGACTGAAACTTGTCAGGATAACGTCACGACTTCCATGTACTGCTAAAAGTCATAGGGATTTCGTCCATAAATGTGTGGCCCGGCGAGTTTGTCGGAGCTTGGCAAAGGCGGTCAACGTTCTCGCTTTTCGTAGCGGCAATCAAAGACGTCTTCCGTATAGGTCATATATCCAAGCTGTGAGAGGCTATTGACTACACCAACTACCATCCCCCAAGGTTTCCCGCTCCATCGCAAAAGGTCGCTGTGCCCTTGTGCACCATGTGCCGCCTAACCCAAACGCGGTGTGATATAGGGCCTTTTTCGCCGGCATCTCTCCGTCTACACAAGTGCTACCTACGTAGGGCAATACTAAGATCCCCTGCACGCGTGCTTTGAAATCAAGATGGATGCCAGATGTCGGAAGTATAGCGAGTCTGATGCACGGTCAATACGATGGCACCGATCAGCGTCCTCGCAAGCCTTCTCACAGACCGCTCTGCGTGAGCCACTTGGAGAGATCCACTGAGTGGTGAGCATAATTTACAAAGCTTCCTCGTGCTTTCAATCCCTGCTCTAGAGTCTCTTTGCCTTGAGCATCAGAATTGCACAATTTGCACTTTCCATACAATTATCATGGCTCCAGGCATCCTTGTGAATGGTGATCGCCATAATCATGGCTCTGGGGGGCATGCCAGCAAACGCAGGCTCAACCCGCAAGACGACATCAAAGTCGACCTCGGACTTCAGCCCAAGAAGTATCACATGGAAGGCACTCGGCCAAATTCCAAGGTCCTATTCCTCGATGTAATCTTGGATACCACTGGTGCAGACCCTTTCCGTGGCGATGTCTACATCGAAGGTGAACGTATCAGCCATGTCGGTAGCGTGCCGAACGTCAATGCCCTACGAACGGACCCAAAGGTTCGTGTCATCAATGGCCACGGAAGGACCCTTATGTCAGGCCTAGGGGACGCTCACACGCACCTAACCTGGGCTGGCATCGCTCTTGAAAAGCTTGGAGACATCGGCGTCGAAGCACACACATTGATGACCGCTCGTTCTGCACAATGCTACCTTGACTTCGGCTACACTATGTGCTTTGGCGCAGCATCAGCCAAGGATCGACTCGACTGCGTCATCCGTGATTACGTCAACGCTGGCTAGATCCCCGGTCCTCACTACCTTGCCAATGGGAAGGAGATGGCCGTCAGAGATGGGGAGTTGGCGGCCAATACAACCGTCTTTGCTGATGGGCCGTTGGAGATGCGTGAAGTCATTCGACACCGTGGTGATATCGGCGTAGACCAGATCAAACTCAGGATGTCCGGCGAGGAGATCACAGAGTCCAAGTCTACTCAAGACTCATACTACAGTGATGCGGAGACTGCTGCTTGCGTAGATGAGCCTCATCGGCATAGCGTCAGGCTGTGCTCGTATGCTCGTGCCCGTGATTCGGTCAAAATGTGCGTGAGGCATGGCGTAGACGTCATCTATCATGCCAGCTACATCGATGACGAGGGGATGCAGATGCTAGAAGAGAAGAAGCATAAGCATGTAGTCGCGCCTGGAATCAACTGGCTTTTTGCTACCGTTTATGAAGCGGCACCTTTTGGTTACTCCTTCGAAAAAGCCGAGCAGGTTGGGTATATGAAGGAACTACAAACTGCCATTGAAGCTCTTAAGAAATTGCATAAGAGAGGGATCACCGTACTGCCTTAAGTACTGCCCAGTGGGCAAAGAAATTGAATCACCCGGTCTCCGCTGACCATTTGCTTGCAGTGGAGGTGACTACGTCTTTTCCTGGACCCCACATGGCACTTATGCTAGAGACCTTGAGCACTTTGTAAAGTCACTAGACTACACACCAATGGAGTCCATCATCGCTGCCACAGCCGGAGTCGCAAAGCTTTTCATACAGGAGACTGAGCTCGGCAAGATCAAACCAGGCTATCACGCAGAATGCATTTTGGTTGATGGCGATCCATTGAAGGACATTGTCGTGCTGCAAGAGCATTATAAACTCAACGTGATTATGATCAATGGCAGGATCCACAAAGCATCATCTGAAGACTTTATTACGGCGCCCACTGGGCCTGATAACCTGTCCTCAAATATGAAGCCAATGATGAATTCCGTGGCATACGAGAACAATCGGGGCAGAGCACGAATGGGTCATCTCGACCTCGACACGTTGAAAATGACGCCGATGGTGATGCGGTCCGGGGCCCCACTGGAGAACGTTTACCAAGCTGTCAAATTGGAGAATAATGTCGTTCCTGCAGGAGACTACATGAGTCTCGATTCCGTAAAGCTTCTCCCTCCTATCAGCGGTCGCGGTATCCTCTATGTAGGCAAAAAATACTCTGCCCATGCCAAAGAATTCAACAAAAGCGGCTATGATTCCAGCGATAAAGTCGAGCAGTCCTCACATCCTGTGATCTTTACTAAACGCGCCACCAGCATTATCCCGTCAGGCAATTCAATATGCCCTCATTCTCAATTTACCGAAACACTTGACTACGAAGGCGAGATCGGTGCCATCGTCGGCAAAAGCGGATTTGGGATTGGAGAAAATCAAGCCATAGACCACGTGTAGGGCTATACCATTATAAACGATGTAACAGCGCGAGAAGGGCAACGAGACCACAAACAATTTTACCTGGGCAAATCTGCTGACACATACTGTCCCATGAGTCCCATTGCTGTGCCTGCAGCTCAATTGGCCAAAGTGCTTCACATCAAGACGCGACTAAATGGAGAGAGACGCCAGACAGGCAGCACGGAGGATCTTATCTCTCCAGTAGCCAAGCTCATCAGCACGCTTTCTGCAGCGATCACTCTGCAGCCCCGTTATGTAATTGCAAGCGGCACGCCAGCTCGTGTTGGGTTCGGACAAGATCCGCCACAGTTCCTCAACCCGGGCGACACTGTCGAGGTCTCTGTGACGGGTCTAGGAAAGCTTGTCAATACTGTTGCGGATTCATCGAAGACAGGCATAAGGCCAATCTCGCCCGTATCTGTGATTCCATTACACAACCTTGCAGTCAGCGCCGGCGGTGCTAGCTTGACCCAAATTGGCGCCAAAATGATGAACGTCCTAGCCCTTGGCGACGGCACCGAGTCTATAGTCTGTGTTCGTGTTCTAGGTGGCATCACCGAGTTCTACCGTCCCTTGGTGCAAGCCGCCAGCCTCACCAGCAGCCACAAGCACATTCTCTACGATCTCGAGGGCCATGGCCAAACCCCAATGAAAGCTTCTTCCGTCGTCTCGATGGAATCTTTAGTCACCGACCTTAAGGGAGTCGTCTCCCACAGCCCATTCAGCATCAAAGCAGCCACGATTGTCGCCCACTCCCTCGAGGGACTGATCGCTCTCAGCTTCGCCCTGGCGCATCCTACTCTCGTTAGAAAGCTCGTTCTGATTGACCCTGGTCCCTCGCCACTCCCAGCAGCCGCAAGCAAAGCCACATACGCACGCGCCGCAGTCGTCCACGATAAAAGAATCCTTGCGTCTGGAGTCGCCCACGCCGTAACCACAAACGGGACATCGGCCAAGACAAAGGCGCAGAATTCTTTGGCACTGAGTATGGCGGGGGCGTCGCTGCTTTCTCAAGATGCTGAGGGCTACGCAAAGGGCTGCATGGCTCTTGCTGGTTCGGTTTCGACGTCGTTGGAGATTGAGAAGATTGAGGCGCCAACTTTAGTAGTTGTGGGGGCGGATGATAGAGTATCTACGGTCGAATTGGCAAGGAAGATGGAGGAGAGGATGCAGAAACGTCGAGTTGAGATTTTGGGAGGGGTGGGGTATTGGCATCATTTGAGGATTTGGAGGGGGTGGCGAAGACGATTAAGGACTTTGTATGATTGGCTTTGCCTTCGTGGAGGCTGCATAATTCACCTTGAGTTCCTTATTAACTTATTTCAATACTTATTCGACCTTTGCGCTTGGCACGGCTAAATCGGGAAGCACCTAGGTTTCGATTTCTGCTTATCTGTCCTTAACTATCTCTCGATGCCTTGACCAGGATTTGGGGGAAAGCTCTGAAGTTTTCTACAGTCAGGTCAGGCTGAACCGAGTAGCGGGCCCAGAGCTTTGCAAGTCTTCCCTTTTCCAGAGCTCGCTAACATTTGCCAGATATAGCATCAGATCATAAACTTGGCGGTTGTACCTTGATCATTATTCTTCGCGTTAAAAGCGCGTCCGGGACTCGATCAACTAAATCTCCCCAGATCAATGAACGGACGTCTGAAAAACATCGAATAAGTCTGACGACAGCCTGAATTCAAAATAGCGCCATGCCTATGTACAGAAGCCAAAGTATCAACCAGTAACAACGCCACATCCCCTCACCGCATCAAATCACGGGCAAGTAAAATGCCAAACAAAATTCCTCGCAATCCCCTTGGCGCTTCCCTCGGGCCCACTCTGATACGCTGATCCAGTATTACTCCACTGGCCCACCCCTTGATTCCCATAAGACAAACTGATAGGCATGACGACGTCATTGGTCTTCGTTTGGAACATGACCGGCTGCGGGAGGCCACTGTGCAGCTCAAAGGACGGCGGCCCCGGCGCCACGGTGAACATGGTGCCATCCGAGACGACAGCACCGTTGTTATACATCATGGCGAAATTCCAGCAGCTGCTGTCGCTGGCGGCGCAGTCTGAGTACTGCGCGAGGTGGACCCAGCAATTTGGGCCTTGGATGGGGTTTTGGACGACGGGGCCCGGAGAGGCGGGATAGCCGACGCCCGTGCAGGATGCGAAGTTGTTGCCGTTGCAGAAGGATTGGTTGTCGACCAGTGTGAACCATTGGTTGTTGGGGCAGGTGTTGCAGAGAGGGGGCGGTTTGGGGTTGTTGTTGTGAGGAATGATAGGTGTGGCGACGGCGAGAGAAATGAGGGAGGGTAGGAGGAGAGATAAGAGGGTGGTCGAGTGGCCACGCATGGTTGAAGGGTCGCTGAGTGGTAAGGGGTGTATGCTGTGCCTGTACTGAGCGAAGTGGAACTTATTTTACCAGAGGGGGAATGGGCCTACCACATAACAGCAGGCTACAATGACTATATACTGCATTTTCAGTTGTTAATCTCAATGCGAAGCTTTTTAGTTGGCATTACCAGCGAGCTTTTTCAGAGGGGTCCGTGTACACCGCTCGCGCAGCCTCTGCGCCACCACAATTGCAATTTTAAGCCGCCAATCTGTCTGCAAAATTGGCGGTTGGTTATTAAAATGTTTCACTCACCAGAAACTCTCGCGGCCAACAACCTCGATCAAAATATATGTTGGTATTTAAGCCTTACCTCCAGAACTCTAATTATTGGTTTCACAGTGCCACAAATGACAACCAATCGCCTGTCGTCGATTATACACTCAATCTCCATCGTGCTAAACTTGTGGACTGTTTAGCCGATAGTCTGCAGGACAGAACCTTTTTTCGACGCAATTCAATAATTAGATTAATTTCATATTGGGTCGATACCAACCAAGGCCATTAAATCTTTTGCCGAACGTGTTGGTATCATCTTTTGCTCCATCAGCTCAGGATTCTTCTCTATCGATGGTCAGGCAGCGCACTCTCTTGCAAGTTTCAAGATTTCAGTCACAGGCTCAAGGATGATTGTGAAACCATTACTCTTCGGGCGCAGCCAAGGGTCACCTTGAACAGTCACGCAGGTACAGCTCTCGATTTCTTTCATGCCGTCGTCGGAGATCTTTGCTCCCTTCCTCCCATCAAGATTATCCTTCGAATCACTGCCACCTACCTTACAGCACTGCCTGCTGAAGCCCATGTACTGGTCTAAAATGAGGGGACCTTTGAAGGTCTTAGAGTCTCCGGAACGACTTGAAACATCCTGTGGATCATTGCAAGATCCATCGAGGACACCATGAAACCCCTCCAGCACGCCCATAAACGGGGTCCTTGGGTGGCTATCACTCGTAGCAGTGACTCATTCAACGCTCGAGAAGATTGGGTGTGTATCCGTGGATCCAGCCTGCGTCTTGCACTTGCTCTGTCGTAAACTCAGATGGCCAATAATTAATGAAAGAAGATCAGCACCATCGATACTGGCAAAGGTTTAGGAAGGTTCTCGGTATGATAGTGGACTTGTCAGCATTTTGTTTATCCTTGAGTACAAGGGGCCAAAAGTTAGCTCTCAGTTTTTGTCCCTACAAGACATGTCCTCATTGTGCCTTCATCAAACGCTGTGGCAAATCTGGCAGGGAAGGAGGTCTGTCGGATGCAAGTGTTCATGTTCTGGCTCCCGGATTGTCGACACATGGCTACCACAAGTGGTTCTGATTGGGAAATTTGTCTTTCTCCATAGCTCCTGGATCATCGAGCTTACGAGACGTAAGGCTGCGATGTTCCGACGGCGTCGACTTCTCGGATCAGAATCCCATCAAGAAGGAGACACAACCAGCCTTCCCGATACTGCTGCTTTCGCTGGCCAGAGTCATTTCTTTGATCTGTTGTACATAGTGCTTCAAAATGAGACTTCTAGCCCAATTCACACATCACTTGAGACTCTGTCATTGCAAGGTTTACGGGGCCAATAATTTCTCCTAAGTAGCATGTATGAGAAGCAAGAGGTGAATGATTGGCTTCGTCTGGCCGTCTGAGGAAACTCTGCTGGAGATGTCTGTCAACCCCCGAGACTTAGAGCTGGGGAGGGAGAGATGTACCTACGAGTCAATATACAGGAGTGACATCTTCTTGCGAAGGTGGCCGACAGTACTAAGGCTGCTAGCCCAAAGACTGTAAATTTCGCTGACGACTCCTGCTTCCCATCCGCTGTCAGCTTATGCAATCAAATCTTCGTAGTCACACATCGTAGTGTAATAACGGTAGACATCAAGAGCTTCACAGACACCAGAAGGAAACAACTTCATTATAGTGTCAGAAGTTGGGCTGGAAGGTTCAGGATTGTTAATATTCCTGTGCTGTGGAATTGCAAGAATGAGTAAGATTTCTTCTCAATGGCTAGACCGAGAAGGACGTATGCTATGGAAGTGAAGTATGGGTGCTTCTATGGAAACATGAGCTTGGACATGGAATGAAGAAAGAAAAGAAAAATAAATCATCCAGCAGGACAGGAAATTGAAGAGGTTGAAATATAGGATATAGAAGATAATAAGCTCGTACATGTATTACATGTATTATACGTTTAGGTAAACTCAATCCAGAATTAAATTACGCTTCATTTCAATCCATTGATGTTAGGCAACCATTTTTACTTCATTTGATAAAAAGAATCCAGATTGTAACTTTGAAAGCGTTCAATCTTCTGGGACTCTTGACCTGCTCACAGAGTACTTCAGATCCGTGGAAACGCTCTCTCCATGCAATGATGGATCTATTGGATGACACCAATATCGCTACACCACCCCCATATACTCCTCACGACCCTCATCCAACATCACACATCCCAATCCCACAAGCGAGTGATCCCTCTACATCCCCTTCTCCAACCCGCCGATCCCACAGCGACGATGCGCATGCACCAATACACATATCAGGCGCGCCCTACTTTGCAATGCATCCGCCTCCACATCCCCGACCTCCAAAGCTGCTCGCATACAGCATCTTAATCCTACCATACACAAGACCGGAAGAGCTGGGAGAAACACCAATTACCATTGGTATTCGTAGCCGAGACGTTGATCAACAAGGCTGGCACGCATTTCTGAATCACTTATTCCCTGTCAATGCTGGAGAGAGCGGCAATGCCGGCGAAAAGACACGGCCACAGCGAGAGTCCGAGGGGAGTCGCTGTCACAGATTGAACAAGGTTGTCGATGAATGGAATGAAGGATTCTTCCTCCCTCGTGGGGTCAGTATCATCCTCCAAACAGAGCAGCCACCACCATCCGTGGTTGCAATGCAAAACAAGACGAATTCCGAGCTTGGCAAAGCATTGTACGAGGTGGTCAAAAAGCAGGACGTGGCAACCGCCAAAGTGCTTCTGACCTACGGTGCCGACCCTGACTGGAGGCCCAGCTGTGCCACTCCAATGATTGCAGAAGCCGTCAAGAGGGGGAATGAAGAAATAGTGCAGATGCTGCTGGAGCGAGGGCCTGACCTGGAAGCTACTGCGCCGTGTGCTGAGACAGCCTTGTATTCCGCAGTCTCAAAAAACAAGGCCAAGATGCTGAAGCTACTCCTGAAATATGGTGCTCATGTGAATAATTCACATCCCTCTGGTGGGGAGCCGGCGCTATATCTCGCATGCCGCAAAGAGTACATAAATGTGGTTCACATTCTCCTGGAAACCGACGCCGATCTCGAAAAGCGGCCTTCAGGTGGTTGCACGCCACTCTACAAAATGGTGGAGCGCCAGCAGTTACCAATGGTTCAGCTGCTTCTAAGCAAAGGCGCCAAGGCCGAGACTCGAGCCCCGGGATCAGCATCGGCAATGTTTCGAGCGGCGGAGAAACACAATGTAGACTTGGTCCGACTACTACTCTATTATGGGGCTGATGTTGATTCAACCTCTCCGGGTGGAAATACTGCTTTGTTGGAGGTGATCAACAAGGGTGATTTAGACATGATTCGGCTTCTGCTCAGGCACGGTGCAAATATACATGCCAAATCCTATGGCGGGGACACGCCTGTCTCCAAGGCATCCAAGAAGGGCAACACGGAGCTTGTTCGAATGTTGTTAGACCAATCGACGCCATTGGCGACCAAGACTTAATGCACTCCTGGTGCAAGGTATGTTTCAGCGATCGACAACTTTCTGCATTTTCAGCATTCGCCATGTGGTCTGGGTGGACAGTGATGATGATGATGAATTGTACGATGAAATTCGAGACATGCAGCACTCTCGCATCTAGCTCAACCGTTTGCAAAGCATCGAATCCCTGCCCTCTACCGTCGAAGGCAATAATGTATTGTAACGCGGACCAATGCATTGCCCGACTCCATTACCATTTTACAAGACTCTACAACAACAACTCATCCACTCCTCTACCGGTGACGACTACCACTGAGTACTCTCCCAATGATACCGATCTTGCCTACCATTACCTTGCAACGCGCCAATGTACCCCTTGCGCTGAACAATCCCTAAAAATGGCCATGCGACGAAATGTCACGTGCGCAGAGTGCAGCTGTTGCAAGGCGTGAGTGAACTCCAACCTTCAAAGGGTGAATCAAATTAGGGATAAAGGCGGCGTCTTGAGTGATGATATGATTTTGTGTCGCTCTCCCTCTGCAATTGCTATCCGTGGCACTTTGCACTAGAACTATGGGCTATCAACACTAGAAGGACATGAAGCGGCCCGAAAGCATTTGCAATTTTGCTATTCGAGAGGTTCCTAGGCAGAACCTCCTCATGACATGATGGTGCTCATTCCTTAGCCACATGCGCATGCTATGAGCGTAACTCGAGCGTAATTCGAGCCCCATTGCACCATGATGCTTCCCTTTTGAACAGCAACACCTGCAAATTCGTATTACTCTTTCCAACCGCCATAACTTCTGACGAGGTGGTCCCTGCCCTAGTTCCCACGCCCACGGTCAGAGACATGCACAACCTATGCACCATTGCTATCTCCGACGTTCATCGCTGCCATCTTGGCTTCAATCTCATCTTCATCCTCAGGCCTGTGGTGATCCTCCAGCTTGACATCCGCGGCCTGGAATCCCTTTCTCGCCTGCACAACAATAAAGCTGACATAATCCCCGTGGTACAATCCACCCTTTTCATCAGGCGTGGCGATTTGGTCCATGTGGAAATAATGTCTCCTCGATCCGCTGTAGGGTGGGCCGGTTGCTTCGATGAACCCAAAGCCGTTGGTGGGCTTGGATGGGGTTGGGTCGTAGTAGCACTGTTTGTCACCGCCCGTCAGCTTAGAAGATGGAGGTAGGGGGAGTGACAGGGAAATGCTAGAGGCATCAGTGCATACATCAACCAATCCATATTTTCGAACGGCAGTGACACGCGCCACGCGCTCCGGATCTTCCTCGCGAACGTCTTTGGCCGTCGGGCCTCTATCATTCTCCTCGAAGACGAAGGACACGCACATGTCTTTATGGAGGGTGAGACCGTTGCAGGCGCGGGCATGAACGTGTGCCCTGTTTCCCGGCGTTAGTCAATCTTGATACACATTTCAAAAAAAGTGAGATGGTTCCAGGAGGGTGAGATACGTACTCTTCGCCATTTATCTTGCGCGCAATGTAGCCGAACCCCTTCTGCTCAATCCATTTCACGACAGACCCGAACTCGCGGCCCTCGTCTGACAGCTCCATTTCGGGTACACTTTCTTCCTCGCGGATCTTCTTTGCTGAGTCTCCTTTGTCGCGAGACTCGACGATGAACGAGACTGGGAGGCCGGTGACGGGCTCGGCACCCTTTTGGAATTCTTTTTTAAGAGCAAAGAGGCTGCGGGTGCAGTATCGTGAGTATTGGTAGTCTATGAGGAAAGGACGGAGCTGGACTTACTCGCCTTGGCCGTCGCAGCGGCCAATGAAGCAGAAGCCCTTTTCTTCATTGATGTTCTAAATGCATATCAGCAAGAGCCCAGCGATTGGAAAGCTCAAGGAACCGTACCTTTACCGTGCCATAGAGGCGTTCGCTTTCATGTTCTTCTTCCACATGAGCCTGTTCGCCTTCTTCTTCTTGGATCTGCTTGGCAGATGGGCCCTTGACTCCATCTTCGATGACGAACGAAACTGACTGGCCGGGGGCTAGGTCACCTCCGCTAATGACATCTCGGTTATGAGCAAATGCACTGAAAATGTGCTGTAAGCAAAGTAGGGGTCCCAGTTGAGAGCCTACACTCACTCCTTCTCACCACTCCAGCCAATAAACCCGAATCTCTTCTCGGCATTCCACTGTTTTACGGTTCCAAATTCACGTGGGCCTACTTCCACGGCGGTGACAGCCTCTTCACAGCGAACGTCTCTGGCGCTGCCACCTTTGGCCGTTTGTTCGTAGCGGTAGGACACTCGTGACCCCACTGTTAAGGAAGAGACGCCTTGAATGTCCTTTGAATGGCAGAACACGCTAGGTGACGAATATCAGCCAAGGAGCATGTGGTAGCATGGCTTGAAGATGGAAAGACGTACTCAGAGCCACCGTCCTCGCGGCCAATGAATCCAAACCTCTTTTCGGCGCGCCAAGCCTGCAGATGCGTGAGTTTATCATTCTGAAGTCCGGATGAGGCGACTCCTTCTACCTTTACAGTGCCTGTCGCTCGTCCGGACTCGTCGGTGGCTGGCTCGGATGGGGATTCATAGTTGCTTGCAGGTTCTTCGACATATAGGTCTTCAACCCATTCCGCGTTTGGTACATCGTCCCAACTGGCCATAGCTGTGGTTGTTGGAGGTATTCGTGTTAAAGTGACAAGTCACAAGTATAGATGAGGATAAGCAGTAATGATGCGTATTCTAAGTCAAAGGAAACGGGCAGGATGAGGCAAGGGATTTGATAGCAGTGTTGTTGAAGAAGATGAGGTGCTGTGTATCACGTAGGAGGGTTTTTTAAGAGGGGTGTCATGAAATTTTGAGTGAGGTGGAGTAAGGTAACTCGAAAATGAGTTTTTGACGATGGATTGGGAGTCAAAGTCTTAGCTTTAGTTTATTCAAGGAGACTCTCTTATTATTTGAGTACGAAGAAGTATCATTTCACCTGCATCAAAGTTGATGTAGAGCGTGTTTGCTCATCTGTTTCAGCTGCAATGATGTTTGCCATGCGTATCCCCGTTCATTTCAGGGTCAGACTCGCCCAGACAAACACGGCACACAAGGCGAGGAAGAGTGAAGCAGCGCAAGGGCCTCTTACGGCGTCTTCTCTGCGCAAAGTTGCATATGCAATCACTTGGATAGTGGCTACATGAAAGTACCTTTCGATTGTGATTACTGGATTAACAAGGCAGATGACCGGCTTCCGCTTTTGAAATTTCAATATCATTGTCCTGCATTGATTGCGTTCTTTGCGTTCGTTAGTACCAAATGAGACGTCGACGTGAGCGACATCATGCTACATGTCTACAACCAACGCCTTTCTGGATAGACCCTCCGGAGCCTGCTATGAAGAATTGTCAAGAATCCACATAGTATTGAAACGAGAATGATGATCGACTGAACTCGCTGCCTTTCCTCAGGAAAGGTTTACTTCGCCGCGCAGTTTACAACCTTTGATAAAGAAGAATGTTATTACAGCAAAAGCAGTTGGGGGCCTACGGAAATTTCTTGATAACTGACATTGTCCGCGTGATTTATGAGATACCTATTATTTTGCATATCAACGAAAGATAAACAGCCATCCGTTTCGTTGACACACTCCCCTTGACAGCTTTTTGTGTACCAGCCCTGATTTTAATGCCCGCCTTTGCTATTATTCGCGTGCTCTTACCGCAAAATTAAGTCAAAGTCTCCCACATTAGATTACCAAGCATGTTCTATACCACGACTCAACCAAAGAGTCCACCCGCCAGCGCCTCAATGCCTCAACTCGTCATGCCCACTCGACTGAGCCGCGCCCCCGTGCCGAGTGTGCTGGGGCGGAGGGCTCTGGTTACCATAGAAGTACCAATGCATTTCTGGATTGTCTACGCCCTGAGCACCAGAATCATTGCTACTGTGTTCGTAGGGAGAGTTGCCGCTCGCGGCGGTACTGGCGCTGTTGACTGGCGAATTGTTAGGGGAGGCTCCAGGGTTACCACCGCCCTGCGGATAATTATTGCCGACGCTGCTGCCACTGGGCAAGTTGTTGCTGTCACCGCTGGAGGCAGCGTGCCCTTGGTCTGGATACGTGTATGGGACGGCGTGGTAGCCGGCCAAGGTACTTCCCTGTGATCCGGCCCCTGTGCCTGGTTGCGGAGCTCCGCCCATGTGGGAAGAAGGTGGATTGACCGAACCTTGGCTTCCCAAGCTGCCAGCCCTACTCGGCTGGTTGGCCGACCCTTGGCTTGCCTGATTGTTACTCCCGCTCGGCATGTTCTGATTCGGGCCGCTGCCGTTCTTGCTTGCATCTTTAGGACCCTCGGATTCGCCAGGCATTTCGGTGCTCCTGGCTGGGCCCCCTTGGCTACTGCCGGCGCCTGCCTGACCGTGCAGGGGTGACCCAGCTTCGGTAACGCCTGCTCCACCGGTACTGCCTCCATTGATAGCTCCACCAGTAGTACCTGAAGTGGTCTTTGTAGTACCGGTGGCCCCAGCCGACGGATTTGAATCATCCCGCGTATATAGTGAAGCTATGATCTTCTCGTAGAAGGGGAATTTTGGGCGACGTAGAGGAAGCGCCACGGTGATGGAAGCAACGGAAGCAAGAACTGCCAAAATAGTATTGAACTTGACCATTGTGTAAAATTTGTCGTTGGAAGTCGTGTCCGGTAGGTGGACGTAAGGCCAGGGAATGCACCTGCTCGAATTTTGATGGGCAGGGCTTGGCACTTGTTGCAAAGGAAGAGGCATTTGCAGTGCGAAGAAAGCTGTTGGTCTCAAACGGCACCGGGCAGCGATGCTTATAGACTCTGAAGGCTTCTTTGATGGCCTAGGCCGGCTTCATACAAGACGAAACCCCGGCCCCAACTTGCAGAGCTCAGGAGTAAGGGCGTCCACATGATACACGCTGTGGGGGTACAGGTTCTCGAATCGTCGCCGCGAAAAGAACATCGAATAAGGGGCTAGTCAACTCTGGCAGACCGCGCACAAGATGCTGACTGAGGCTACGAATACTTTCCAACTTTTTCCGGATAAAATCACTGCAAAGTTTAATAGGCTAGGACTGATGGGCAAAGACGTGCATCACGAACGAAGTAGGCTAAGACGTTAGAATAGTGTGTTTTGAGGCTGAAACTCACGGATTGTGGCATCTAGCTTCGAGAACGTGTAAACTGAAAGGATATGCTCCGTTGTATTTTTATTCTATAATGAAAGCAAAACATATCTCGACGCTGAGAGACTAGTCCGGGACAAAATTTGCAGACTTTCCAGAAATCACATCTGCCATGGATGATCAAAATTGAGGATACGCTCACTTCCAAGGTTTTGAACCTTGATGACTCGATACCTTCAAAACTGCAGGTTCGCTCTGGAGGGTCAACATTCCCGGCCGGATACCTTGGCCCCAAAGGCGTACAAGGCTGCATTTGGAGCGCAGACATGACATCGTTAGTGGCTCTGATACCTGCATGGAAAAGGGTCTGTTGACCTCTGGCCAACATGGGCTTCTGGGAGCCCTTGCCCCACGCAGTCCTTTCTTGTTGATCGTTAATGGGCGCAAAGGTTCTAATTGATGACTAGTAGCAGCCCTCTGAAGTCAAAAGCGGGCCAAAACAAATCAAAGGCTGTCAAACATGGCAGGGTCAAACGCTCTGTCGCTGGGGGCGGCGCCTGCAAAAGGAGGTCGACGGGTAGGTGTGGTCCTACGGGTACATTCGCCCCCAGCTGTCCTTCACCTCCATTCTATGGACACCGACTTAACCCACCTATGGCCTCTGTGCCAATCGCGCAATTCTCGCCTCAATATGGTGGTGTTGCAGAAGGGCCGCGACAGCAGGAAGCAGGAAGTTAGGTGACTTTATGCACTTGTTTTTGTAACGCTTGATGAGCTTGTTTCAGCCTCATTGGGTCCGATTGTCACAAGAGCCAATTCCTGCAATGCAAGATAGATCGTCATTGAGGAAATGGAATTGGCTTGGACGAAAGAGCCATGGTTGGAAGCTTTGCTGTAGCAACAAGGCTGATGGTCTACAAAGCACACTCGGCAAAAAACAAATCCTGCTGCAGGAACATGATCACATTTCACAAGAGCGAGAAATAAGAAGGTACCAAACTTTTCTATTCGTGAATAATTCATCTGAAGTCCATCTCTTTCCAGGTGATGTTGCTAGACGACATCTTGAAGCTAGCCCCAATTCATCTCTTCACTCGGTGACTGTTCGCCTAAAAGATTTCAATAATCTATCTAGGAATATAAGCCTGTTTCTATGCACGATATATGCTCTATACTAGGAGGCCATGTATGCTGTACGGATAACAACGGCACTATTGCTTCCTGATGGAGGCGTACAGAGCCGTTTGATGGTATTTCCCGCTTGACCCAAATAGGCTTAGCGAGTGCTGAAGAGACCGAGCCTCGGATACAATTTCTGTTGGATTATATAATTGAATAAGCAATTCTAGGGTGTGGTCACATTTTTAGATCTTATTCTCAACAATCTCCATTCAACTTCGTAGTGTTCCCATCCGAGTCATCCAACAAATGTCGTTTTCAACTCTCCCGTCAGAGCTCTTAGTACTCATCGCTCAGGAGATCTGTACAGTGGAGCTTCGTTGCTCTGCAAAGTACCTCACAATCTCAAAAGCGTGGTACCGCGCCACGCTTCCAGTCTATCTTTCCAACCTACACCTTTCAGATCTCTACCTCTCCGCCTACGACCTTCAGCGGTGGCCGCCTTTAGCAACACCCTTGAGTGACCTCTTACGGGCAGACACGAGACGCCTATCAATCCGTCTTGTTGGACACCCTTCGAAACGAATCGCGCTCAAGCCATGGCGTGCTAGAGCAGAGGAGGAAGGCAAAGATGAGGAGCAAGAGGAATGCTACCAGGAGCAGGACACTGACTGGATAAGGCATGGCCCTGCGAGGGATGAGACGAATAGACAGAGACGCCATGATTGGGCCTTGGAAATCGAAGCCCATCTGTCGTCTTGGAGAACGAGCATGAATGAGCAGCTTGGACTGCTATCTGGCTTTCTCTTTGGCGCCGAGTATTTACAACAGCTCAGCTTTGAGGCTTCTAGCGAGGAGGAAGGTCGCACAGGTCCTCGTTCGGATTACTTTTTTGCATCCTCAATGTCTGCTTTGGCTACAAATTTGCCGAATGGACTTGCTACCCTCACGTTGGATACTTGTGGATCCGATTTCGTCGCTGACGTCAATAATTGTGTCGCTCAGCACATCTGCAAATTAATAGCTGGAAGGCTTGATGAGATCCAACATATAAGACTAAGAATGAGGTACATCTGCCCATGCGTCTTCAGTACAATTCCAAGTGAAAGTTCAAAATTAAAAAGTCTGGTCATCAAACTCTCGCTTCCATTTTTCCCAGAAGCCAGCTATGAAAACCATAATAAATTTAAAAGACTCGATGCTCATCTTTGTGGGACTGTAGAGACAAATGCGGTCCAAATTATGATCAGTGCTGGGGTGGACTTTGCATGCTCACGAGCACTTCTAAGCACCTTTTGTATATCTTTCCGGGATCCACAATACTCGGGAATAAATCTTGCAGTCGCCGACTGCGTTCGTCAAATATTTTTGTATGAGCCGTCCGAGATCTTCTGCTATGAAGACGATGGGAAGGAGTGGATGGAATGGGAAGACGATGACACCTGCTTACGAGACTCGGGACATGCGTGGATGGACATGCTTGAGCGACTTGGGAGGTGAGCGCCCATATGATGACCTTACGAGTACCCACCTCGCGTCGAATATAGACTTCGGGACTACTCAAGAGGTCTCATCTCCGACTCCATTCGACCTCAACTAGTGTGCAGAAAGCTACTTGCGTGTTGGTGATCGAAGTGAAGGAAAATCGTTGTTATTTACAATTCAGCCCAAACGGATTACGCCGGAGTTTCAGCCGCATCGACCACACGCGTAACATGGTTTCTCTGGCATGCTCCTCATGAGATGAACACGTCCTACCTTCACCACTGTATACTTGTTTCCCGGGAGTTTAGGACTCATTCCCGGATTGCGATTGCTGGCTGATGATTAGAGTCAACGCACGACACACAAGAGTCGTAGCCTCCGAGGCTTACATGTCTGTCTTCCCTGCGGCTTGTACAGAGACTTCGGAGCTGACGAAACTCGTTTTGCTGATGCCTTCCTCCATTTTCTCCGAGTCCTTCATCAAAGCATTTTGCGAGCTCCCCTTGCTCCCCTTGCTTCTTGTCGATGGTAGAGAAAGCATCGAAATGAAGCCGTGCAGTGGGCCAAACTCGCCAACTATTGGCTTCAGCAGTGGTAGGCAGGCACCGACAATCCCGAGTGAGGACTCCACCATCGGCCAATAGACCGTTGGAGTAAACATGTCTTGCTAGAGATTAGTCTTGTTCACCCAGATTTTGTTTCGGTATGGATGCGTACAGGTGAAGTCCTTGTCATGATGACGGCTTTCTATGCAAATGGTGAGCGTTATGGAAAGAAGTCTCGAGAACAACAATCTTACGTTCAACGACAATGTAATAGAACGCCGTTTTTGTCGCGCTGGCGGCAACGGTTCTTTGACACTTCAGCTCAAGTATGATGACAGGGGACAACAATCAGACTTACAGAGCTCCCAAAAGAAACATCCCACTCACGGCGATTTTCTGTTTTGGTGGCAATTGCAGTTGCCAAATCTGAACGACACTTAGACCAATTCGACACAATCTGAGGAGAGACTTACGCATGGAATGGGTATCAACAATATCAATACTTCACAGCATCAATATCTCAGGGCTATGAATTCGAACTTCATGCAGCGATCTTACCGTCTGTAATGGTGTCCGAGAAACCTAACCCAAGGTACATCAAATTTTCTCTGATGCATGTTGTGAGGTCCCCTCCCAGGCCAGTCCAGTTGATGGATATTGGATGGCATTGAAGCAAGCAGGCGAAGAAGAAGGCGATCATCCACATTACAACGATGGTGATCATGGTCCAGGCAATCGCGACAAGAATTCGTCCCCCACCAGTGCCGCGAAAGATTCTGCAGATTCCTCAGTACTCAGCGCATCATCAGCAGATTTGTTGCGAATTTACCTCTTATACAGGAAAAGTACCGAAAGTTTCGTAAAACCAATGGTCAGGGTCGTTGTTAATAGTGTTGCAAAGCTAACCTGAACAAGCATTGTCAGGAAGGTCGCCAGGCAGGGAAAACGGCCTCCCAACCTGTTGAAAAACCTGCATCCTTCTGTCGATGATAGGCTTGCCATGACTGTTCATCCGGGTGTGGCGACCTAGACCTCCTATAGCAGCCCCTTGATCACAGGTGTCAGCGTCCTCCGATGCAACCTGACTTTACCAACTTCGCCAACCTACCTATATACATGCAGATTGCGGTAGCGATTGTGAATACCTGGCTCACACATCAGCTACCATGGCTTGTAAGTAATACTCAAGGCAGCATCTTAGACTCACCAGCGCGAGAATGATAGTGTAGTCGTCCCAGGCAAGGTCTGCCTTTCGAAGACGTCTGGCGTATAGTCGCAGCCAGACTGCAACTACAGCCAGCAAAGTCAAAACTGTGGCCAGCGCGTACATTTTCCCTGGAGTTTCAGCCATGTTGCGATGTGGGTGGACGGGAACTTGATAATCGGGTGTGACACTACAGGCGAGGAACGAGAAAAAAGTCCTTTTGATTCATGGACACCAAGCGGGATTTAATCTATCTTTTGAATTTGTTCTTCGGAACCGAACAACCCATGATGACAACCATAATGTCCATAGGAGCTATCCGTGTTTCTGATAGCACCACTATCCTTGCAAGGACAGCCATGTTAGGCTATTTGGCAAGTTACAGAATCCGGTTCTGTCCTGCTGCGCCGCATTGATCCTGTGCAGAAATACTGATAGCGTGGAAGAAATGCATGTGGCCGGTAAGACGCCGCAATTCACGGCAGACCGGAAGGAAGACCGACTTCTGATATTGGGCCTGGGCGTTTTGGTCTCGAGAGAAGCAAAGGTAAGGTCGGTGTCTGAGGCGTCCAGCAAGCTGCTCGCGCGGGTTGTCAAGTTTCAGGGGGAGATCTGAAACGATGCGGCGCATGCACATGAGATCATCAAGTACGAATATCGATCCGTGGGGAAGAAAGCGAGCAAAATTGCAGGGCAGAGTCATGGACTAGTACGAATTAATCTGTACTTTGCTGGCTTCGCAGTTATCGCCATCAGAACGCTCTCGTCTCATCGTTGACGTCTTCAATACTGTCGGTAATCGGGAATAAAGCTTACTTATCAGACTACAGGCTACTAAACAAGGTTAGCCGCGGATTACGATTCACTCAGATCTTCAAGCTAGATGTTGGAAGTCCCTTTGTCCAGGATTAGATGCCTTAGACTTTAAGATGCGAGGTACTTGTCATTTGCTGACCCATTGCATATTCACATATTTCGTGCACGAGGCTTCGTGTGGGCCTCTGCAAGTTCTGCGCTTTTTTGTGCCTCTCAGCCTCTTGTCGCACCATCCGAATATTAGATTAGAAGGTCAGATTACAGGGTTTACTGCTGTGTGGCCCAGCGAAAAATTTTGTGTTCCGTTCTTAAGCCTCAAATTACAAGCTTGCATGTTGATCTGCTGATGAACATGCATAATCGGATTAGCAATCGTGTAATTGTGCGGCGTCGTGGATTAATTGCGTTGCGGCCAAGTCGTTTTTCTTAGCTTCAAACATGTGAGATATGCGAAAGACGGGAAGAGCTCGATTCGACTCGATCGAGACCGTTTTACAAGAGAGAGAGTTGAGAGTGCCCTCGGTGATTTAAAGTCCTCTGGGCATCCTCGTCCTGTTTGTTTCTTTATCTTTCAGATCGCCGAGCACCATCAAACTCTCCTTCAGCAACATCCTACGTTTGCCCACCATGCGTTTCACTCTTTACATCCTAGCTCCAGTCCTCTGTACCCTTTCAGCTTCAGCTCTGCCGTGGGCCCACGCCTTGAGTAAGCCTTGCCATAATCCTAGGTAGCTTCGAGAATATTGCTGACTTGACTGCCCAGAGCATATCCAGCGTAGTGAAGGAGGGTTCGGGCATAACATCTTCCCAGTTTCCAGCTCCCTACGTAAGTCATTGACCGAGAAACTGTTACTCCGCCACATCAAATATATTCTAATCACAGTGTACAGTGGATGAAAAGCGTTCAGATGTTGAGATTGCCGAAAGATCGGTTCATTGGGATGGCGACGGAGGCAAAAGAGTAGTAAGGTCATTGGGTAAGTGATATAACCCGAATTCATTCTCCACCGCATGAAAAACATTCTTACCACCTTGCGCAGATCTAAAGAGCCGCTGGGACGATAACGGAGGCGCAGGGAGCAAGATAAAGAGTCGCTGGGACGACAATGGAGGCGCAGGAGACAAAATAGTAAGATCAATGGGTAAGTAGTCCACTCCGAGCATGCTTCCCCATCCAGGCGATCGCTTTTTGACCAACAATCCGCAGAGTACGAAAACCGGGATCTGCCCATCCGATCCTCGGTCTCGGGCGATTGGCACCGCCGAATGGCGAGGTCATTCTCCGACGCCATCGCCGGTCTCGCAAAGCGTTTCCGCCCACTCTCCCTGCCCTTCGCACCAGGTCAGTGTGGAGCCCGCCTTCTGTGCCTGGAACAGCGTTGATGATCTGATCTAGATTCGCCTAAGCTTTGAGTGTCCTCGACTAGGGCATCACGCTTTGATTTCCTTCATGGCGGTAGTGGGCGAGGTCGTGCTGCGGAGTTTTCTTGGCGGTGGTCGGGCTTTGTGGTTCCGCTATTTGTTATCATTCACCTTGGATTGAGTAGGTGGATTACTGTACGGCGTGGCGGTGGTGGAGAAGCAGCCGGCTGGTTAGGCCTTCCACTTCTTACACGTATTTTTAATGAGCCTTGATGATACAAACCAATTTACTTCTTCTTCCAAACCAAACCTTCCCCTCGTTATTTCTGAATCTGTTTTTCTCAACATCTATTTTTCTCAGCATCTATTATCAATTCTGGCAGTCACTGGCTTTTCAGGGGGGAATGTCTCCAAAGCCATCTTAAAAGTTCATGCATTTCATCAAACACTTATCCTAATAGCAACCAGGCTCAGACCACGTAACAACCGTCATTTATAGACGGAGTGCCATTATCCAGAATTGAGCGCGCACACATTGGACCTTATCAACGAAAATCAGATGGTCAACGGTAATGTCGTGCTCGCAGCGCCAATGCAAATCCAAATCAATTCACAACAATTTTGTGTGGATAGAAACATGTCGGAGAGCAGCAATCATGTCAGCATTGCAGCCGGTGCAACCCCGAGCGGTGCCTCGAATGCCACAGCCAAATTTTGACATCGGAAACCCATTGCCCTGTCAAACAATCGACTCCGGCTTGCTCTCTGTGTTGATCATTCCAGCTCTGATAAACACCAATCTCCAGCCATGTAGGTCAGTCCAGAAGTGTACATTTAGCGAGGGGAGAAACCCGACAGCATCCTCGCTCGTCTGCGAACCAAGGACAAGACCTTGTGTGACCCCTTTTGCGGAAACGTGTGACACGCAGGACTGATGAGAAACGAGAAACATACTCGAGATAACGATGAGCTTAATTCGTAATGCTTACCATTCAATCGAGCATACGTCACAATTTGGAGTGCTTTAAGGTCGTTGAGAAATTCAAGAGGTCGTATTCTGAAAACTTACCTATGAAAAGACTCATTCAAACCTCAAGCACAAGCTTCACTCCACTGACCTCCTTCTTCAACTCTTTCAAGATATTCATGGACGATTCGCGCAGATTAATCGCATCATAACCTATCTTCCTTAGCCGCCTTGACCAAATTCCCCACCACATTCTCGTTCTTACAGTCAAAAGCTCTCGTCGCACCCAGACCCTTCAGATACTCATGATGCTTCTCACTCGCCGTAACATAAACCCTAAACCCCATCGTCCTCGCAATCTGCACCGCCGCGCTACTAAAACTGCTCGCGCCGCCCCAGACCAGCATCCCCTTCTTATCGGCAGCCGTATACGCTGTATCGCGGGGCAGGCCCATGCGGTACGACCCGGCCCGACACGGTATGACGGCCAAGGGCAGGAAGGCCGCCTCGTTGAAGCTCATGCGTTGTGGCAATGGAACTACATTTGCTGCAGGGACAAGCACGCGCGTCTGCAGGGCGTCGTAGTCCGGAGCGCCTTTCATGAAGAAAGCGGGCGCCAAGGCAGCGACGCTGGAGCCTGGTTTGGGGCCTGCATCGGGGGTAACGGCTGAGCCGGCGGAAAGGACGGTTCCGGCGATGTCGGACCCTGGGATCGCGGGATGGTGTCGATGGCGAAGCCGAAGTCTCGCAGGAAATAATCGATGGGGTTGAGAGCGATGCATTTTAATTCGATGAGTAGATCGGTGGGGCCTGGGCTGGAGGTTGGGCGAGGAGTGATTGTGAGGGGGGAGCCCTTTGATTTGAGGATGGAGGCTAGGTGTTGGCTTGAAGGTATGGATGTAGAAGACATGGTGAGTGGGTGGGCTGAGATAGTTTGTGGTGAGTTGATTGATGGAATTGGTTGATATGAGATGGAGAAACGCAGGTGGGGTTACTATATTTAACGCCATAGTACCTCTGCGGGCTGGCAATTGGGCCGGGTAAGAAGAAAGTCTGGCCGAATTAGAAGATGTTTATGATAAAAGTGGAATATAAAGTATGCTGAGCATATGCTCAAAGTCTGGCTAGGTTAGATACTTTCACTCCAGCCCAGCTTTTTTCTACCCCGGCCCAACTGTAATTGGTACGGGCGACTCTTTCGACCTCTCGTGATACTGATGTAATAACAGATGCACTAGCACATAATTATATATGTTGCCTTCTACCCACTTTGGAAATTGGCTCAGAGCATCGCTTTCAGTACGATTGCTTTCGAAAAAGCCAATCCTATGTCGTTCGTGCCGACTAACTCTGCTAGCAAATACTAGATATAAATAGTTGAACAGTATCAATATTATTCAGCAATTCCCGAGATGCACCAATGCACCAACGCAATGCAGCTCGGCTTCGAATACGAAGTACTCTCTACGTTCTGCATGTTTGCCCCTCTTCTGCCCTGCTATCTAGCCATTTCAAAGGCTGTCATTGACGTTGAAACGAGTTGCATGCAACAATCCGCCATTCCAAAATTTCCTAGTCTCCTCTCAAAGTCCGGCACCTGCTTGATCAACAGCATTGAGCATCTCCGTCTCTGCCACCATGACTCCTTCGCGTTTTTTTTCACACTAGCTTTCCTCTAATCACATCCAGGGCTTTCGGCGACTCGCTCCACGAATCGAAGCAGTACTGTAGCGTGAGCTGCATCTCCTCAACGCTACCTTGGCTCGAATATTCTGGCCTTGCTGTTAGATCGTTGCCAGGGTGCAACAGGGCTGGCCAGAGATGTTGATTTGCTTTCTGGACAGCATGATACATCTCATCCACTTGCGACTCCAATTCTTCGATTAGTGGACCCAATTCTATATCCTCGCGCCCCCCAACGGCAGTTTTCCTCAGAAGGGAATCCTGGATACCGTCGACGAGCTCTGTCGGTAATTTCCCACCCTCGCTGAGAACGTCGCACTCCTGCAAGCAGTCTTTCAATGCTAATAGCAGCCTGATCTTAACCAAAGTAAGGGAGACGATGTGGCTGAGATCGGGGAAGCTTCCGCACATGTATTCGACGTCTTCCGTGAGATCCGCATCCTTGATGTCGAGATATGGATTTGACAAGTCTCCCCAATCGTAGTGGTTGTCATCAGAGGATTTCGCCCACCACTTGACAAAATCGTAGCATGCCTGATCCCTTCCTAGACGCAGTAATAGCGGAGGGACGAGGCTTCGCACACCCATGTTATCGCTACGACATAGACGAAGTAAGTCCATGGTGTCATCGAGTGCCGATTGAGTAGCATCAAAGGTTTTGAGCTTGAGAATGGCCTCAATGAGACCATAACGCGCTCTCATGTAGGGACGTGTTTCCGTAATGCCCCAAAAGTGCCCAACGTGGGCGTTGAAGACATCCGCTGGGAGGAACATGTCAGGGGGCATGGCACGTAATTGCTGCTCCTCGCGGTCTACCTCCTTTCGCATTCTCTTGATTCTGGTGCATGCGGATTTGTGCTGAGTCCAATTGGAGCTTTGATGCTCTTGGCTGCAGTAGCGGACCGATTTGCAACCTGCACAATGGCGAAGATTCTGATTGTTGTTGCAGACTTCGCAGCATGGTGTGAGAGACATGACAGTAGCAAGAGTCATCTACGACCATCAATTCTTGAGTAGTCTAACACCTGTGTTCGAGATAACATATGGATTGCTGGATGTTCAGATATCGCCAGTGTGGGGGAATCAGATCCCCCGTTCAGTCCTAAATTCCGTTGCCAGGCCAACGAGGTACTAATATGATAGATCAGATATTAGATATCACATCTACGCCTCGTGCCTTGCATGTCTCATCATCACTTGCTGCAAGGGCATAATATTAAAATTGGAGTTCCTACTATGCATGGGGGACTGACTTGGATTCACGGATAGCTCCTACTTTACCGACTGTGACGACGGGCAACATCGCAGTGCGCCACCAAATGGAACAGGCTACCAACTGGCTACTGCAAGCCATTTCCCTTGTCACTCTTCGTACATGATGCCATGCGCTTATCACCTTTGGGCATCCCAAATTCGCATCACAGCCGTTCTTCTCCTGAGGCTTCTGTGGACCACAAATCTATCGTGTTTAAGAGCTTCAACTAAGAGTCTTCAGAGATCGGGAATGACAGATAATAATGAACTCCTGTCGAAAGCAGCCTTGTGCTTGCATTGCGCAATATCTCAACATCAGAAGGATCCTCTTGTTTGTAAAAACATAGTCTTGGGAAGGCGACGTGAAGGCTCTAACGCTTCATCCTCTGTCGTCCAGCCTCTCCCATTGGTCGATCTCACCTAATGCCCTAACCTGATTAGAAAAAGAATACACCACAATGACGCTTACTCCCACCATCTCATCACACCGCCACGCTTTTCCCCAGCAGTCACACCTGTTCACCGCCTTTACGCCGCATCCTTGAACATTAGCGAGAAACCTCAAACCAGCCCATGGGATCTTCGAAAGACAATAGCACTCGTTCCTGCATGTGTCCCGCAGTAAATTGCATTCGTGCAACGCCTGTCATGAGTCATCGCAGCCTTGCCATACTCAGCTTCCTGGCTTCAAGACAAAAGACCGCGATAGTCCAAGTAGGGATGTGACCCTTTCTGGCATGCGAACCAACAACGATTGATTCCAAGTCCAAATGGCAGAATCCGTCTCGCCCAAACGGTCAACAGCAATAATCAACACGCCTCGACTACGCCTCCGAGCTGCCTGCATTCAGGACGTTGATGCTTTTCATGATATGTTCAGTAATGAAGAAGGGATGCGATATTGGTACAGCTTTTCCTATATCCATAGACCCTGCATCTGGCCCATCTTCTTCTTCCCCTCGCGGGGGACAAAGGAAATGCGACTGGCTCCTTTCAGGCCTATTCCTTACCAAAATCATCCTTTTCTTCTACTATGTGATACTACTCTATTACCATAATACCCATCAGCTCGAAATTGAAGTTGCCGATTTTCCAATCCACCATATAGGGGTGCGATGGTAGAGAAATATGCTGGTTTTGGTGGGGGATCAAGCCTAGAATAAGGATGCCTAGTGGGGAGCCAGTCGCTTTCTATTGTCCCCCACGAGTTCCCCTACCATCTGACTGAACAAGGTTGATCCCGTCTATCAGTCCCATTGCTAAAAACCTTCTTCGCAGGTCCCACCCTCCTCACACCACGCTAGACGAAACACACGCCTACCTCGCCTTGGCAATTGCTTCACCTCTCAACGGAACATTGGACTTTGCCATCGAGGTCACCTCTCCAGCATCCGGACCTACGCCATCCGCCAGCCTTCCATCACCGCCAGCGACTCGTTCGCCGACACCCGGTCCCGGTGCCGTGATCGGAAAGATCGGAATCTGGCATCCGCAACGCCACGAGCTGGGCTTGATGCTCGCGCGAGAGTATTGGGGCCAAGGATACATGTCCGAAGCTCTTTCGGGATTCTTGCGCCATCTTTGGCCCGAGCGACCCTCCCGAGAGAAAATATGCAACTATCCGATGTCCCGGGACGAAGTCAATGGTGATACACCACTTAAAAAGGTGATTGCCGATGTGGACCCGCGGAACACAGCCTGCATAACCTTACTGGAGAAGTTTGGGTTCATAGAGACGGAGCGACGGGAAAGGACTTTTGAAATCAATGGCGTGTGGTGTGATAGCGTGTACTTTACCCTTTTGCAAGAGCCAGAGAAACGCTCAGATCTATCCCAGGTGGAACGGTAGGAGAAATGTCACTCAATCAATTTGTGCCCATGGCGCTTTATTTACCTCTCATCCCTCTTGCCCTTTCATCACATCCGAGAAACAGTCAGTCGGACTCCGCTACAATCTCATTCCCCTCAACCGCCTTCGGAAAGTGCCATGGCGCTTTGTTTACACCTCTCATTCCCTACGCCCTTTCGCTGCATCTGCAAAACCCATCAAATCATACTCCGCCATAACCTCAGTCCCCTCAACCGCCTTCGGAAAACCCCCCTCGCCCAACATCGTCCTGTTCGTCCACGGCTCCAACGCAACCTCCCTCCTCACCGTCTCCTCAAAACAACCCGACCACCCTGTCCCCAGATACCACCTCACTACACCCTCAACAGTCGCTCAACTCACCAAATCAACATTCGCACCCATCTTATCCAGCAGAGCCGCCGACTGAATGAACGCCACTAAAACGGTGATCTTGCAGGAATGGCCAATGCCGTGGTGCCAGATTATGGCTTCGGCGATAGATAGCTTCGGCTTATTCCTTCGGGGCGTGGAGCTGCTCCAGTAACAAGGCGTGGGCGAGGAGAGCGGTCGTGAATTTCAAACGACGGGGACGTGGACGCCATGTTATGTTCGGCGGAGCGGATGTCGTGCAATGCGCTGGCGAGGAAAATATGTCTCGACGTTGAGGTCCCAGTCGGGAGAGTACATTCCCTGTATCGCTCGGCCTGCGGAGGTATTTCAAAGTGAGTGAGACGCTTGATCCAAATATATCATTCTGCACTGGGGAATCTTGATCAAGTAGAAAGGGTAGTATTAAAGTAGCAGACTCGTATCGAATGGTTCCAGGCTTCCTCTCTCTATTCATCCTTCGCGTAGTCGAGCACCCCGCCTGCGAGAGTCGTGTTTGGGGGCGCCGGGGAGGCTACGGTCATTGGCTTTGGAGACTTGACGTATTTTAAGCCTTGGAGGGCGTTGAGATCTCCAGGCTGGGCTGTGAAATTTGACGTGCTGGCGCTGTTCGAGGATGCCATGGTAGTGTACTTGGGCTGGGATTTGGGTGGTGGAGAGCGTTGGGATGTAGGATAGGGGTCAATATGGGTTTGGTCGGGTGAAGAAGTATGTTATTACGGGATGCGAAGATGGGTCTCGGATGTTTCATATAAAGGTGGTGGCGGTGGAGGATTGCTACTCAAAGGCATTGTCACCATGAAGTACTCGGTACCGCAACCAATACTCGGAACAGCAACGATACTCAGAGGGTAATTATCAAGACAACATGATTGACCAGGATTAGACAAGTTCTCCACCATACAGCCGGTCAACAACTCTTCCGCCTCTCACCACATCAGGTGCAGTATTACCAAACCAGAACCAGGAACACAGACTAAGATATACAGCGGGCGCCTCAACATGGTCCGTCTGCCGCAGTAGCGGCATCAGTTCAAAAAGCAATAGCGCAAGCAGACATGAACAGGGATATCGTGTAGACATCCTCGCCCGTGGTGATACCGCAGGAATCGATGACGCACTCGCACGTTTCATTGGCGATGGTCTTTTGATTCGCCGGATTGCGTGCTGACGCGAAGTCTATGACTTTGCAGCCGACGGAGAGACGATAACCTCACGGCATCGTTTCTGTCTTGCTGCTAGTGTCGATTGATATGGCTGCGCAGAGGAGAGGGTTCTTACGCCGCGGTGGAAGAATTGTTGGGCGAGAGGAAAATAGTTATTGGTGATGCTTTGTTGGGCACAGGTAGCAGCTGGGAGGCCAAGGGCCACGAGGACTGCGGTGGTTTGCGTGTGAGGAGGGGGGTAAGGTCTTCTTGATGAGGCAGGGGGTCAAAGTCTTGTTGATCCGAGTGGGGAGAGCTTGGTGCTTGAGGGTGCGTAAGGGTGTTTGAATTGTGTGGTTTTGGTGGTCATGTTGGGTGGAAGGTCTCGATCTGCTTGAGGACTGGATTTTTTGTCTTTTTTGAGTATTGAAGTCCATCCTCAGGGCACTTTCCTGTCTTCTATGTTCGCCATTAGTAGGATTTCCCGCATCGTCGGACACGAGGAGTTGCTGGCTCCCATCTTATCAACATTGTGTGCGACTACGGGCACTGATCTCTCGTTGTACAGATCTAAGAAAGTTGTTGTACAAGGACTACAAAAAAGCGCCAACATACTTCAAGATGGTATGTTGGGTCTTGGCAATGAGAGAACAGTGTTAAGTAAAGAAAATGTTCATTCAATGTGGCTCTGGTGGCCCCCAGAGGGGGCTAGAGCGAAAGAGTGGTGCCAACATCTTACTCTCTGGTTTCTGTACGTGCAAAAGTTTGGGGTGTACTTTAAAACACTTGTATCATTAAGCGCGCTGTGTGTGGAGGTCCCCTACAAGGTCAGACAAAACTTTCGGTGGCTGGACTCAAAATGAGCAAGTCGAGCTCGATCGCTATGGGGCTGGAAGTCTGCTTCCTCTGCTCCAATAATCTTGCCGCGTTGGCTTGGTCAACGCTAGGTAAAAGATTCAAGAAGCATTGTAGCACCCTTCCGTGTGTCGGTTTTCAAGCTATGTCAAACCAACTGATAAAATTTTTGTAGCGGGATGTACCGGCCGCGAAGAGTCTGGCTTTGCATGCAGAATCATTGCAATGCTAAGGAGATGAGGAGCGCCACCAGTGTCCATGTCACCGATCGTGCGCATTTGCAAGAGCATTTCGAAATGATAGATTCGGCGCGGCTTGCAAAGTTGTATTCCAATGCCAACACCCAAATTCAATGTCCCCGGACAACGGTACTAGGAGGATTCGCATTGCGAGAAAGCACTGCACACGCAACTAGTGCCGCAGTAGTCGTCATTAATGCAATTGCCTGTCATAATAAGCAGGGTTCTGATGTGTGGGTCCATTCAAGGTAGCGAAGGTCGTGAGCAAGCATACCAGTGCAGAAAATGGCGGCCTCAAGCGGAGACTGGCCCTTGTTGGGGGAAGTGTGAGTTCTGCTCATGGTATCCTTTGAATCCGAATCGATTTCGGTGTGAATAGTAATGGTGATGTCACTGAAAGTGGTTAAATTGTAGACAAGACTGCTCGTTGTACGGCATACTTTGCTTTCAAACATGGCTGTCCATTGGTAGGGAGTGCAACCACAGCAGTGCTCAAGAATGATATTAGCGTTACAACAATGGTAGCGGACTTCATGTTGCTTGTGGTAGAAGAAAAGTAGGGTTGAGGATCAAACACGGCCACAAGAAATTATGATAGAATAGAGATGCTTGAGTAGGGATCTCAGCAGGGTTTTGGAAGTCTGGTTGATATATATGTGCGCTTCGGCGATGCTCGGCTCGTCTTTTCCTACAGAGTATTGGGTGCATTTCGGTCAAATATGCACGTACAGAGCACCATGTATAAAATCACTCATCTGCACAGACGTGAAGATACCTTCTATGTGCTTCGGCGACGCTCGGCTCGTCTTCCCCTACCAATTAATCGGTGCATCTTGGTCGAGGTATGAATGCAGAATACCAAGAATGAAATCTTTTCGTCCACAGACATGAAGTCACTTTTACCAGCAGTTAGTAGAATAAGGCGTGGGAAATGTGCAAATGCGCTGCGAGGATCCGTCTATACACTCAGAATTGTGACGTGAGAATAGTAAGAAAATTAAGCGGGCGCCCTCTTTTAATGACTATGCTTCAATAGTCTGATGAGGGTCGACCGCATGGCTGCCAATATCACCAATACCTGTTACAATCTTGTCAATCAGCATAGAAATGGTTCAGATGAAGTTTCGCGGGATCATTTCAAAGTCCTATGGGTCGTCGAAGTTCAAGAATAATGGACGAAAACCTTCTCCTTTGCTCATGCAGTCTTTCCATCTATTGTCGCACCGAATCACCTGCAAAAAACACGAGAAGATATACCACTGGTGAAAGAAAATGTCTTCAGCAAAGAGATGCTTGATTCAATTCCGCAATCTCAATTTCTGGCAAGGAAGGCCAATGAACATCTGCGAGCAGAGAATAGTACGGATGAACCATGCCAAGAACTCGCGCATGTCAAACAGTTCTCGTTTTAGAAGTCAGCGTTCTGTCTCGCTAGCTTTACAAGCCGTTCACCAAAAGTGCCAGTACTAATTGATGCGCCATGTAGAAACAAAGCGTAATCGGAATTGCTGTGCCCCCAACTCTGTCAAATGGATGACAGCTCCGTCAGATGGATGGCCCTAGAATTGAGGGTCCTTGAGCCTCGTCTGGACGCACCATCGTACATAGCTTGTGGTGCGGTGAGAGCGGCACAGACGACAGGCGCTAAAGGCGATGGGAAAAGCCGGCAAGGATGAATCCCAGCATCAACAGCCTCCAGACACGTTCAATGGATGTGCCGTTAGAATGTCCCTTCTAGCATGTCTTAACGAGCCATGTTAATCTCGGCTTGAAGGCGATTATGTTGTGGACCGTGTGGTGGGGTAGGAGTCTGGGTGCATGGATGCCGCCTCAATGCCGAGCATTTGGATGACTCATCACCACCCTAAAATATTAGGTGCAGACACATCGACCCATGCGAGGTGAATGTGCAGGTCATACTACCTAATAATGTCAGCACCGAATTGCCGGAATATGCCCAAGTATCGAGACAACCGCTTTGCCATAATAATTGCGGTATCATACATCATCCGGCAAGTTGAGATGGGACGGGACGGTCCTGTTATGCTTTGGTTACAGCTTCTGCATCCGATGAAACAGTGACATAAATGTTACCACGAGGACGCATATTGCTCGGGCATCAATATGTAAGGGCAAAGGGCGATTAATTAAGTATGTATAGCTGCCATGCTTACTGCTCAAGTTCTCAACGCCATGTTGTTAGTGCTTCCTGACCCTTAGGATTCCTCTTCTTTGAGTGGCACCGGTTTTTCCCTTGAATTTGCGCCATCCTGCGAAGAACATTTATTGCACATTCAAGTTTGTTTGTGGCTCTTGCGAGGTTGTGAATTTACACGCAATCAATGGCACCATCTGCGTACCCAATCAGCACGAGCACGTTGGTGTTAGACCGAGATATGGAAGTTTTTTGTTGGCAAAAATCGCCATTCTCAGCCATTCTCCAATCAAGCTGCGAAGAAAGAACAATCTAACCAAAACCCCTCATCTGCTGACCTGGCTCGGCCAAGAAGCTTCGGTTTCAAATTCCACCATGGATCCCCGAGTGTCAGCTTAAGTGAAGCTCCGCCGCAGTCTACGGGCGCGGCGCAGAACCTCGTGGGGCGACCTTGCGAGGCCAAAGTCCGAATCACTGGCCCTGCAGTGCCCTCGGTTGGAATATTCTCTATCATGCGCCTATGGCCACTTGACCAAACTCAAAAATATACATACCAAGCTTCTATAGAGAAAGCAGCCTCAATTCAACTACAATACTGTGGCCACGATGACTTCCTATACGGTATGTCTACCGCCATTGTGTGCGACAAAACCGCAAGCATCCGTGTCGTTCGATGAGTTGCTAAATTACCCCGCAGCCTGTCAATTGGGCTCTGACTGGTGCTGCCGGTGCGTTGACCGTTGGGCGGTATGCCATTCGAGGCTTCAATTCGCGGCGCTTCTATTGGGATGATGCGGTGCATTTGTTTGCGCTCCTGGTGCTCATCGTCCATGGGGTGACAAACCAGCTTTCCTTGGATTCCAAAGCTGCGATCACAACAGCGACGAAACAAAAACCAAAGCCCTCACAGGCCACGCTTCTTGGATTGTACGAACACAACCAGAGCCTGAGCACAGTCAACAACTGTTTCCTCTATCTGGTGTTCTGGATTGTGAAGTTTTCTTTCTTGATGTTTTATCGCCTCCTCTTCCAGACCTCGGCGCCTTTCAGGAAAGCCTGGTGGGTAGTGGCTGCCTTTTCATTCTTGACCTTCTGGGTCCCGATTGGTGGAGTGTTAGCTACCTGTGCAGGAGCAAGCACTGTGGCCGACTACCGTGAGTGCTGCCGCTTAGCTGAGACTTCTTCGCGCGAAGGCTGACTTGTTCTCATGTCAGAGGCATGCACTTCCGCGACCCATTCGAGAGTGGTGAAGTTGGAGTATAGCTGCGCAGTGAATGTGGTGTCGGATTTGATGAGTAAGTCGTTACCGATTTGGACCTACAAGACATGATTGTGCTTACGGTCATCAGTAATGGCTCTGCCCCTTTGGATGATCAAGGATCTGAAGATAACCCTACCGCAAAAGATCGGTCTGATATTCATCTTCTGTCTTGCTTTTGTCTGCATTGCTTTGGATATCCTCCGTGTCGTCGAAGCGGTAGCCCTCAACCAAGCCCTCTACACCATCATCGAGATCAACTTTGTCGTCATCATTTCTTGTCTTCCGACTTACCGTGCATTACTGGGCATCAATAAACGACGCAAGTCCACCGCTGCGTCCGGTAGTAGAAGCCGCACCCTCTCGGGTAGTCACGCCTGGCGGTCCATCGACCGTGGAGTCGCAAGCGAGAGCGAGGACAAACAGCCGATCAGAAGCAAGGAAGCTAGTGACATCGAAATGGGTCGGAATGGTATCCATGTCACCAGGGATTTCGAATTAGTGGATGGAAAACGAGATCGAGACCCGTACTCGTTGGATGCTCTGGATGCTCTGGACGCTCCTAATCGAGCGGCTGGAGCGAGGTCGCCTCGGTCTCCTGTAGGGGTTCAAGCAAGAGCCTTCTCTTGATAGTAATAATGAATTGCAATGCCTGAATCGAAACATGTGCACCCGAGAAATCGAGACCGACCCCACCAGTCATTCTCTCCGAACGCTGGTGATGGTGAAAAGCTCGCACTACCTTAACTTTTATGAGATCAAAAACAGTCAGGAACCTTCCATTTCCAGCCTCAACCTTCTCTTACCTGATTACCAAACCACGAAGTCCAAAGACAAAGGTCAACTCAATAAAGACACAGCCCCGCTTTCTTCCAGGATGCTTTTCCTTCTCCGCCTCAGGCTTGGCGCTTGTATCTGAGATGCATAAAGCCTGCTATGGCTATACAGCAACGAAACCTGTGAACCATGCGGGCACGATACAACGAATGTTCCCGTGTCGTGGTTCGGAGAGACCTAGTGCCCCACAATGCTCTCCCAACAACCTTCCGCATTCCCCCTTTGCCATCTGGAACCACCTACGACGAACCTAACCTCCACGCCCGAGGAGTACGGGGTCTATTTGCAACAAAAATCGTCCATCCAAAAGCCTCCAGACACAGCTCCCCTTCTCACGCCATTTCAACAATATCATCCCAATCGCACTCGCCACTCGCAAGGAAGAAGAATCCTACCCGCCGACTCAATACCGCTCATCAAACCCTTTTCACAGCACTCTCCACACCCTTTCGCGGGCGGGGCAGTCACCGAGCCGATCACAGCTTATGCCATTCTAGGCCTTGGTTACCACCTCAACATCATCGCTGAGGAATGTGCGTCTTACACAGTCGCCAAATACACGACTTCACAAAGCAAATATAGTCCCGGCCTAGTCCTCCACGCAAGCCTAGCGACCAGCCCAGTGGGAGTGTCCACTCGTACGGCTGGGGCGATGGGATGTGGATTTCGTCCGTGTGGGCAGAAGCCGTGGTGTGTCTTGGTGCACAAGGTGGGAAGCGCACGGTGAAGATTATGGCTGAGTGATGCTGCTAGGATATGTTGAAGGGGTTTATGGTAGGGGGGTGTAGATTTTGTGTAGGTAGGTAGCGATGGTCGGAGCTTGCGAGGGAGATCAAAGACGCGATGCAGAAGAGATATCAATCCTATTCGATAGGTGATGCGCCTTACCTCCAGCTATTCCAGTACTGCAACGGTTCACGCAGAAGCGAGACGGCGAGACGGCGATACGTGGGCCCCTTGTTCTTTTCGGCTAGATGAAAGCCATTGAAAGCTTTCGTGGGTATAGTAATGGTGTATCAAAAGCAGCCACCCAGCCTCGAATGACCGTGCAAGGCTTGAGCCTGCACCGTGCACGGAGATACACAACCCACCTTACCACCTCTCCACCCATCGACCTCCTTGCCCTTAAATCAACCCATCAACTGATCAAAGCACCGAAAACGCCTTCCTGGTACCGAACCGTCTGCTCCCCGTCCTTCCCACCCCCCGCAGCACCAAACTATCTCCTCCATCTTCACCATCCTCCCCTGCCTATCCTCCCCGCACACCTCACGTGGTTCCCCCCCCTTCCCTCGCCCAAAAATCAAAAGACGTATAAATACCCACCCTTGTCCCTATCAGAGCCTTCCCTTGCACAATCAACTTAATTCCGGCACCTACCCCAACCGCCTATTTTCAAACACATGCCATGATATGCAAGTGTATCCGTTATATAAACTAATTATATACTACCCACGCACGTACCCACCAGCAATTCATCCCCCAGTGCGGGATCGCGAGCGTTTCGGCGTCGGCGTCGGCGTCGTTGAAGCGCTTTCGGTAGGGTTGCATTGGTCCCGGATTGTGCGGGCGGGAATTAGGTTCACGGGTTTTAGCGCTGTGGTTTTTAGGGGCCGGGGTTGTTTGTGTGAAGGTGGGAGGGTGCTTCCCAG